>Ga0315542_1001054_pt1 | contig 17363 bp, 9 predicted proteins | sample SalMarSW160120MG_FD_202541 | JGI IMG/M metagenome (GOLD analysis project Ga0315542, IMG submission 202541) | Salt marsh sediment microbial communities from the Plum Island Ecosystem LTER, Massachusetts, United States - Salt Marsh Sediment SW1601-20 ...
GCCGCGTTGCACGGGTTGCTAAGAAAAGTGCGTGATTTAGGGATGCCGCTGCTCTCGGTCAATCGCGTTGAAACTGGGCCGGCAGAGGCATCCGATAGTGAAAAATAAATGGCAGCTAACTCAGGGAGGAGGTCAGTCTTTGAAAAATTTTTGAGCGATTTTAGCTTCCCAGAAACAGGATGAGCGAACACAGTTTTTATAGTTTCATGTCAATTAATAATATCAATATCATTCAAAAGAGGAGAAATAACGATGAACACCAACGTAAATGTGAATTCAATCCAAAGGACCGCAAGAATTGCCGGGTTCCTGTATCTGATCCTCGCCATATGCGGCGGGTTCGCCGAATTTGCTATTCGCCAGGGCATGATCGTGCCCGGGGATGCCGCTGCAACCGTCCAGAATATTATGGCTTCCGTAGCGACGTTCCGCCTCGGTGTTGCCAGCGAGCTGATCGGCCAGACGGTTTTCATCTTTTTGGTTCTGGCTTTATACAAGCTGCTCAAACCTGTGAATCAAAACCAGGCGGTGCTGATGGTAATCCTTGTGATCGTCGCGGTCACGATCACGTGCATCAATATGCTGAACCAGTTTGCCGTCCTGCCGCTCTTGAGCGGCGCAGACTACCTGGCCGTATTTGATGCCAGCCAATTACAGGCTCTGGCTTTGTATTTTCTCAATTTGCACGAAGCCGGCTATATGATCGCCCAAATCTTCTTTGGCCTGTGGCTGCTGCCACTCGGTTATTTAGTTTATAAATCGGGTTTCATGCCTAAAATTGTGGGCATCTTGTTGATAGTCGCATGCTTTGGCTACCTGTTCGATGTTTTTACCTTCTTTCTTGTACCCAACTTCGAGCTGGTCATCAGCGAGTACACGTTCGTCGGCGAATTATTGATGCTCTTGTGGCTTCTGATCAAAGGTGTAAACGTCGAAAAGTGGCAAAAGCTTGTTCTTCAAGCTGCGTGAAATCCCCTATTTCAAAACGATAGGGGCACTTATTCGAACTATCATCCGGTAGATCATATCTCAGAGACTTAAAGCGAGGCGAATAATGTCTCCCCGAGTTCGCACTCGTACAACAACAGCCGCAGGTATTGAAGGTTTTACCCGATCAACCCTGCGGCTGTTGAATTGTGGTGAATTTTTCAAGAATGGATCAGCTCAGGCGCCCCCATGGGGACTTACTCCGAACCATCAAGAATGAGAAATACCCAGCTCACTGCGCACGGCATAGGTTGCCTTTTCTACTATACTGGTTCCGCTGATTCGGACACAGCCTTCTCATAAAATGTGATTCCCACGCGCTGAATATGTCTGACCACATCGGGATTTTCAATATCATGAAAAATGGAGAGATCAATCGTGTAGGGCAAGAGCAAATCATCGATATCTTCGAGGATTTTATAGAGCACCTCGAGCGTTAACCCTTTGCCCCGTAAGGTTAAATCGATATCCGAGCCGTTCTTATAATTGCCCTTGGCGCGTGATCCATACAGAATCGCCTGTTCCACTTGATGGTACTTTTTCAAAACGGCGCAGATTTTCTGAACCGTTATATCGGACAGGCCGTATTTCATGCTTCACCCTCATCCTGCTTCAATTCATCCATTTTGACACGGAGCTTCTCGAATTCCCCATAGTAGATGTTTAGAATAGCGGAGGCAATCTGGGCTGCAGTGGCTTCATCGTATGTATGAGAGGTCAGATTCCGGCTTTGGATCATGCCCATCCACGCCTCACCGTTGACGATCAAGCTTGTTTGGAAGGCCGTGCGAGTGACATCCTTGGAACCATATAAATCCTGGACGCCACGACTATCGAGAAAATCTTTCAGTGTCTTCCAGGCCAATTCATGGGTGAATTCGAAAGTCTGGATCAACCCTTGTTCTTCGAGTTTCGTTAGTGGGCGCTGTCTAGCCAGCCTTACAGCTTCCTCTAGCTGTGACAAAGCTTTGATGAAGTTATTGAAGCGTTGAATCCAGCGAATATCCTGGCTGCTCATCGGGTGTCTCCAGAAAATGCTCTACTATCATCCTATTTCTTGATTTTACCCTGGTTTTTTTCTCTAACAGATGATTTCTTTGAGCGAAAAGGGAAGAAGCCGGACGACCTCCCGAAAAGTTTTGCTGCCCGGGTGGATATCCTTACGAATTCTCAGAGGAGGATATTGAGCTTCGTCCGTGGAGAAGGGGGGCTGGTCCCCAGAATAATAGCCGTCCAGGCGCTTGCTAATGCTATATGCCAGTTGATAACTCCCTCAAGGCGCAGCATAGTGTGGAAACTCTTCGAGACGAATTTATCCTAGCGGGTCAGGTAGAGCTTGCTCATCAGATAAATATAAACAGCCGCTATCATTGCGGCTGTCTAACAGTGCCCCCAAGGAGATTCGAACTCCTGTTTTGGCCTTGAGAGGGCCACGTCCTGGGCCTCTAGACGATGGGGGCTGAGAGCGGGAGAATTCTACCATGCCAACTTTCCTACGTCAACAATTTCGTTCACTCTTTCACCAAGTACCTGGCTGGTGCTGCGCGGTTTCAAAGTAGCGGAAAACTCGATAGGGAAATAGCGGTCCTTCACCGCCTGGCTTCGTGGCGTGCTATAATTTTGGGCAATGGGGTAGCCATTAATTTAGGATTGGGTAACTCGCTGCTTTGGGTGCTGATTGTCTGTTTTGACCCCAAAATTCGCCCATATCTTGGAACCGACTTCGTTTTATCCAGCTTTGTGCACGTCTATCTAATTTCGGTTGCCTCAGGCCAAAGGAGCCAAGATGTACGACCCGAAGAAACTGGAACAACTACGCCAGGAGATGGAAAAGTGGGAGGAGACCACTTTACAGCACAACCTGTCGCGGATGCCGGAACGCAAGGAGGAATTTATCACCACCTCATCCGAGCTGATCGAGCGTGTTTACACCCCGTTGGATGTCAGCGACCTGGACTATCTGGAGGATCTGGGGCTGCCGGGGGAATATCCATATACACGTGCCATCCACCCGAGTTTGCATCGCAGCAGATTGTGGACGATGCGCATGTTCGCCGGCTTCGGCACGGCCGAGGAAACCAACCAGCGCTTCAAATATCTGCTGGACCAGGGTCAGACCGGGCTCTCGGTTGCATTCGACCTGCCCACCTTGATGGGGTATGACACCGATGCCCCCGAGGCCTTAGGGGAATTCGGCAAGTGTGGCGTGGCTGTATCTTCATTAAAGGATATGGAAGTGCTGCTGGACGGTATCCCTCTGGATAAAGTGTCCACCAGCATGACCATCAATTCACCGGCTGCTATCATCTGGGCCATGTATATCGCAGCCGCCGAAAAGCAAGGCGTGCGCCCGGACCAACTGCGCGGCACAACGCAGAATGATATCTTAAAAGAATATATCGCCCAAAAAGAATACATCTTTCCACCCGAGCCGTCCATGCGCCTGGTGGTGGATACGATCGAATTCGGCACCAAGGATGTCCCCCAATGGAACACCATCAGCATCTCAGGTTATCACATCCGGGAAGCCGGCTCAACGGCAGCCCAGGAGCTGGCCTTCACCCTGGCAGATGGGTTGGAATACGTGCGCTGGGCGCTGGAACGTGGCCTGGATATTGACCAATTCACGCCGCGCCTGTCGTTCTTCTTCAACGCCCACAACGATTTCTTCGAGGAGATCGCCAAGTATCGGGCTGCCCGGCGGATCTGGGCGCGCGAAATGCGTACCACCTTCGGCGCGAAAAACCCGCGCTCGTGGTTGATGCGCTTCCATACGCAAACCGCGGGCGTCTCGCTGACCGCCCAACAACCCGAAAATAATATCGTGCGCGTGGCGCTCCAGGCCCTGGCGGCCGTGCTGGGTGGGACACAGTCGCTGCATACCAACAGCATGGACGAGGCGCTGGCACTGCCCTCCGAGCACGCCGTCACCATCGCCTTACGCACCCAGCAGATCATCGCCGAGGAATCAGGGGTAGCAAATACGATTGACCCACTGGGCGGGTCTTTTTTCATCGAGGCGCAGACCAACCACATCGAGGCGCAGGCCTACGATTACTTCCGGCGCATCGACGAGTTGGGTGGCATGCTGCCGGCGATCGAAAAGGGTTTCTTCCAGAGCGAAATCTCGGATGCAGCTTACCGCTACCAGCAAGAGATCAATGAAGGCATCCGCAAGATCGTTGGGGTCAATGCCCATGCGGAAAAGAAACCCCCGACCATCCCGATCCTGGAGATGGACCCGCAGGGTTACCAGCGCCAGGTCAAGCGCTTAGAGGAGCTGCGTTCCGAACGAGACCAGGGGCGCGTGGGACAGGCCCTGGACCGGCTGCGTATCGCCTGCCAGGGAACTGAAAACAGCATGCCCCATATTTTGGAAGCTGTGCGCGCTTACGCTACCCTGGGAGAGATCGTAGGGGTTATGAAGGATATATTTGGTACCTACGAAGAACCCAACTGGATCTAATCAATTCATCGGCCAACACAAACCCCATAATTTTTGATTATGGGGTAAATTATAGAGACGCGCGGATTTTGAAGGAATATCTACTAAACAAAAACACACAGATTGTGACCGCCAGGTAGCGCGTTTGTGCAGGAATCATTGATCTTATATCACACGGAGGAAGTTGAACATGGCTAATTTCAACAGAAAAAAAGGAGTTATTGCAATTTTGACCGGTGGAGGGGATGTGCCGGGATTGAACCCGGCTATCCGGGCAGTCACGATCCGCGCCCTGCGAGAAGGCTACCAGGTAATCGGACTGAAACGCGGTTGGGCAGGGATCTTGAGCATCGAGCGCGACAAAAAGGCGGATAACAGCGATCATTTTCAGGTTCTAACCGAAGAAATCGTCAATAAAGCGGGCAGGACCGGCGGTACCTTTTTGCACACCTCGCGCACTCGTCCCAGTCACGTTCCCAAAACCGGCGTGCCGCTGCACCTGCAGGACACTTACACCGAAAACATCAACGATATGACGGCTGAGATCATCAAGAACCTGGAATTCCTGGGCGTCGATTACCTGATTCCCATTGGCGGTGACGATACGCTCAGCTACGGCGTGCGCCTGTACAAAGAAGGAATAAAAGTTGTCGGTATTCCGAAGACCATGGATAACGATGTGCCCGGCACGGATTACTGCATCGGTTTCAGCACTTGTGTCACGCGCACAATCATGATGACCAATATTTTACGCACGACCGCCGGTTCGCACGAGCGCTTCCTGGTGCTAGAGGTTTTTGGTCGCTATGCCGGTTTCACGGCCATGCTGCCGACCATGGCCGGCGCCGCCAACCGTTGTGTCATCCCCGAATACAAATTCAATGTCGAACGCCTGACCGAGCTGCTGGCCAGCGACCGGTTCAAGAACCCCAGCAAATATTCCGTGGTCCTGGTTTCCGAAGGTGCCATTTTCGAGGGTGAAGAAATGGTTTTCGAAAACACCACCAAGGATGCCTACGGGCACGCGAAATTAGGTGGGATTGGGGATCTGGTTTCCGCAAAACTGAGAGAGATTTCTCCAAAATTTAATAACGGTAAACCGATCAATGTAATCAATCAAAAATTGGGTTACCTGGTGCGCGGCGGTGACCCGGACGCGATCGACTCCATCGTCCCCATGGCCTACGGCAACCTGGCACTCGACTTAATCCTGTCCGGCATTCATGGGCGCCTGGTTGTGCTGAAAAATGGGCGCTACGATGACGTACCCATCGAGGTAGTCACCAGCAAAAAGAAATTCGTGGACGTCGAGAAATTCTATAATACCGATCGCCTGCGCCCACATTACAAGAGCTTCGAGATGAAACCTTTGTTCATCATGACCAGCGAATAAACAAAAAATCCGGACGATCCATTTGTCCGAGCCAGGGAAGAATTAACGGCTTGAAAGGGATTTATGCAAACCTGCAGGTGCATAAATCCCTTTCGCAGCCAACCGACGTACTGCATTCATTGGGAGGTAAACTCATGCGCATCGGAATCTTAACAGGCGGTGGGGACGTGCCCGGGTTGAACCCGTGCATTAAATCATTGGTGTATCGCGCCAACGATGCCGGCCACAATGTGGTCGGTATACGGCGCGGTTGGTGGGGTTTGCTGAATTTCAACCCCAATGATCCTTCAAAACATAGCGAGTGCGTTATGCCTTTGAACAAGAACAATACGCGCACCATCGACCGCATGGGTGGCACCATGCTGCATACCAGTCGCACGAATCCCAGCGCCGTCAGCCCCTCAGAAACACCAGCCTTTTTACGCGACAGCGATTTCGATGAGAAAGGCGAGCAAATCCAGGATTTCACTCCGCATGTGCTCAATGCATTGGAAAATTTAGGGATTGATGTCCTGGTGCCGATCGGTGGCGACGATACACTGGGTTATGCCTCGCGCCTGCATGAAGAAAATTTCCCCATTGTCGCCATCCCCAAGACGATGGACAATGATGTGTTCGGGACGGATTACTGCATTGGGTTCTCGACAGCAGTTACCCGCAGCGTTCACTTCATTAACAACCTTCGCACGGCCACAGGCTCTCACGAGCGCCTGGCAATCATCGAGTTGTTCGGACGCAATTCGGGTGAAACCTGCCTGATCTCGTCTTACCTTTCAGGCGTTGACCGGGCGATCATTTCCGAAGTGCCTTTCGATCCCGAAAAACTGGCCCAATACCTGTTGGAGGATCGAGAGGAGAACCCCAGTAAATATGCGATGGTCGCAATTTCGGAGGGTGCCTTATTCGAGGGGGGGAAGGTTGTCGAGTACGGCGAACGGGACGCTTTTGGGCACCAAAAATTAGGTGGTATCGGGATGCTGACAGCCAAAGCACTCGAGGGCATCACCGGCGTGAGCACCATCTACCAGCAGGTAGCCTACCTGATGCGCAGCGGCCCGCCTGATTTAATGGATCTGATGGTTTCCATGAATTACGCCAATATGGCGATGGACCTGATCGAGAAAGGACAGTTCGGTAGAATGATCGCCTTGCAGGGTGGGCGCTATACACATGTACCGGCAAACACGGTCAGTAAAGCCGTGCGCCGGGTGGACGTAGCGGAGTTATACGACGCCGAACGCTACCGACCACGCGTCCGTTCGATCGACAATAAACCGATGTTTCTTTATTAGCAGGGCAGGATCTTATTGGAAAGTGATCGGTTCGACTCGCACGTTTTCAGGACCGACCAGATCGGTGAGTTTCGATAATAGCTCAGGTGTTAAACCCGCAGTGAAGTTCGGAAATTCCAGCAGGTAACCGCGACCGCGCTCAAAAACGTGGAAAGCAAAACGATCGTTGCCGGGGTAAGTGGTGATAATGCCGTGAATGCGCCTCAGGCGCAGCACATCCCGGGTCTTATCGCCGGTTGAACGCAGCACCACCGTGATCATCCGCACGGTGCCATCGCTGTCTTCCCCTGCCGAGGTGGGTGAAACCAGGAAAGGCGGCAATACCGGCTTTCGCTCCTGGCTGATTACTGGGCTGGACTCGCGAGCCGCAGGGGTCTGCATCAAAGAGGGAGGTACAGCTTCTTGATTTTTGGATGAATACGTCACAGGAACTGGTGCAGGATCTCGCTGCGCTTCTGCAGGGGGTTCGGGAATAACTTCTTCTCCGGAAGCAATTTGAACAGGCACATCCAAAAGCTCATCCGTTGCCGGACTGGCAACCAGCGGCTCGACTACAGCGACAGAGCTTGAGGAACCGACTGGCACTGCTGCGCGCGTTTCCGTTCCTGGTGGAGGCGCCAGGGACCCATCCCACTCGTCCGGGAAAGTGTCCGGAGGGGGTGGTACGGTGGCAAGCCATGAATCATCTAATTCATCTTCACTGGAGGGCTCAGGTGGTTCAATCGGAGACCGAGAAGCGACCTTTGAAGCCGGACGTGGCGGATCGGTAGTGCTTCCAGCCCTGCCGGATACATCTACGGGTGTTTTCTCCTGTGGACGGTAGCTTTTGTCTGATCGCTCGTTTACACCTCGCGCCGGCTCTGATTTTCTTGCACGAGATCCTTTATCGGCTGAAGTAACCATCGAGAATTCTGTGGTGATATTATCCACCAGGATCTTCGGCTCCGCACCATCCGCATCCACCCGCCCGTCTACCATTACGATCTTGTCATAATCCACCAGTTCAGAAACCCGATTCCACGTGCGCGGGAAAATGACCAACTCTATCGTTCCTTGCAGATCCTCGATGGTGGCAAAAGCCATTGGCTTACCAGCTTTGCTCTGGTGGTGGCGAATACGGGTGATGATCCCGGCTACCCGCACACGTTCGTTCGAGTCCACCTCGGAAAGCTGTCCTGAGAAATGGGTTACAGCCTCCGTCAGCACATCCATAACCGGACTAAGCGGGTGATCAGACACGTACAAACCGATCAATTCGCGCTCCCAATTGAGGATCTCCCGACGACTGACTTCTGACATGACCGCGGGCAATGTAATCTCTTCAATCACACCGGTATGTGCGCCGAATAAGGTCATCTGTCCGACATCAGCCGCCCGGAAATGGGAGGCGCTGACCGCCATGATGCGGTCCAATGCTTCCAGCAGTGCGGTGCGAGGCCCGAAAATATCCAATGCTCCCACCCGTGTCATGCTTTCCAGGGCGCGCTTACCGACCTGGCGCAAATCCACCCGGCGAGCGAAATCGTTGAGGCTGGCGAAAGGCTTGCCATCTCGAGCGGCGAGGATGGCTTCAACCGGCCCCTGGCCGACATTCTTGACCGCGCCCAGGCCGAAGCGAATCCCTGAAGTCCCATCACTGCAATCCTCAATTGAAAAATCCCACTCGCTGGCATTGATATCCGGCGGCTCAACAGAAATCCCCATGCGACGGCAGTCTGCGACGTACAAAGCTACTTTGGCGGTATCGTTCTTGTTGGTTGAAAGCAGAGCGGTCATATACTCGACCGGGTAATGGGTCTTCAGATACCCAGTCTGAACGGCGATGACCCCATAATCAACCGCATGGCTCTTGTTGAAGCCGTAGCGGGCAAACTCCTCCCAATCATCGAAAATGGCCTTAGCGGTCTCATCGCTGATTCCGTTTTTCACTGAACCGGCGATGAATTTCTGGCGATGCATCTGCAGCTTTTCTTTTTGTTTTTTGGCGATAGCCTTCCGCAAACCGTCCGCTTCGGAAGCCGTATAGCCTGCCAGGTTCATGGCTGCAAACATCAGTTGTTCCTGATAAACCGGATAGCCGTAAGTCTCTTCGAAGATGGGCTCCAGTGCAGGGTGGCGGTATTCTACATCCTCTTCGCCATGCATGCGCCGGATATAGCCGGGGATGAAATCCATAGGTCCCGGGCGGAAAAGCGCCACCATCGCGATCACGTTGGCCAGCTCTTTGGGTTTCATCTGCATCAGGTAGCGGCGCATCCCGGAACCTTCCACCTGGAAGACGCCCGCGGTCTCACCGCGCCCAAGCAGCTCGTAAGTATCCGGATCGTCGGTAGGGATATTGTCCAGATTAAAATCGATACCGTGACGTTCCCGGATCAGATCGCAGGCCCGCGCCATAATGGTCAGCGTGGCCAGGCCCAGAAAGTCCACCTTCAATAAGCCCAACGAGTCCAGGATAGACATTTCGAACTGGGTTACCGTCTTAACCGGGCTGTCCGCTGAGCTGCCGGTTGGGCGGTGCAAGGGCAGGTATTCTATGATCGGTTTGTCGGTGATGATCACCCCGGCGGCATGCGTGCCGGCATTACGCACCACGCCTTCCATATGCCTGGCGGTGTCGATTAAATCCCGCAGATAGGGGGTTTGTTTGTAGAGTTCTTTGAATTCAGTGACCTCTTCGAGAGCATCTTCGATCGTCACTGGTTTGCCGGGGATATTAGGAATCATCTTGGCGACCCGGTCCACTTCCGGCAGCGGAATATCCATGACACGACCGACGTCACGGATCGCGGCGCGCGCCCCGAGTGTGCCGAAGGTGATGATCTGGGCCACTTTATCGTCACCGTACTTGCGCGCCGTGTATTCCATCATCTCTGCCCGGCGATCATCACGGAAATCCAGGTCTATATCCGGCATCGATATACGGCCCGGGTTCAGGAAACGTTCGAAGATCAGCCCATGCTCGATGGGATCGACCATGGTGATATCCAGAGTATAGGCCACAATCGACCCTGCAGCCGAACCACGTGCGTTGAACCAGATGCCTTGCTTGCGGGCATACTGGCACAAATCCCATACGATCAGGAAATAGGCGTCGAAGCCCATCTGGTGAATAATGCCTAATTCGTAATCCAGGCGCTGGCGAACCACGGCATCATTGGCTTTAGCCCCGTAACGTCTTTGCAGACCGATCTCGCACAGGCTGCGCAAATAACTTTCAGCGTCGTACCCCTCGGGGACCTCAAAATGGGGCAGGTGATAACCTTTGAAGCTCAGATCGATATTGCAGCGTTCGGCGATCAACAGCGTATTGCTGAGCGCGTCGGGCACGTTGGAAAACAGGGAGGCCATCTCCTGGGGCGTGCGCAGGTAATATGAACTGTCCGACATACGCATGCGGTTAGGATCGGTGATCAGGCATCCGGTTTGAATCGCCAGCAAAAGATCTTGATAACGGGCATCTTCCTTATCGACATAATGTACATCATTGGTGGCGACGAAACGGGCATCGTAGCGCCGCCCTAGATCGATCAGATTCTTGTTGATCGATTCCAGCTCTTTAATGTCGTGAGACTGCAGTTCAAGGAAAAAGCGGTCCGCCCCAAACACATCGTAATACCAATCCAACTGCTTACGGGCTTTTTCCAGATCACCGTTCTGAATCAGGCGCGGCACTTCCGCCGACATGCAGCCAGAGGTGCAGATCAGGCCATCAGAATGAGCTGCCAGGAATTCGTGATCGATGCGTGGGTAATAATAGAAGCCATCCAATTGCGCCGCGCTGGCGATCTGTAGTAGATTCAGATAGCCTGTTTGATTCTCAGCCAGAAGCAAGATATGGGTCGAGCGCTTGTCAAGCTGGGCATCGTGTTCTTTCATGCCACGCGCTGCCAGATAAGATTCAACTCCAATAATAGGTTTGATCCCGGCAGCCGTGGCTGCCCGGTAGAAATCGATCACACCGAACATCGTGCCGTGATCGGTCAGAGCCAGCGCGGGCATGTCCATTTCTTTGGCGCGCTTGACCAGCTTCTTTATATTGCTAAAACCATCCAGGAGAGAGTATTCTGAGTGTACGTGAAGGTGAACGAAATCCATGAGTGGTGTAAACGGGGCATCTACTGCACAAGGATAAGAGGCGAATACGACTTTTCAGGCAAGAACGCACACGAATTATGTGACTGCAAAGCGAAAAACTTGCCCACGCTTGAGACGATTATAGCATGAGGCGCTCGCGCCAGACCTACGATTGGCTTAAAATCTCCCATTCTTTAAGGTTGGGATTCGGCGACCATTCCATGCCGATTTCTTACTTTATATTTATGATTTATGGCCTTCGAAATAAAGATGAATGCGCTACAATAGGGCGTTACTGGATGAGGCTATGTGAGTGACCAGCCTGGGCAGCCTTTAGCCTTCACCAAGTTCTCGAACAACAGAATCTCAACGAAATGCGGAAAAACATGACAACGAAAAGCATCTCCATCGAAGAAACAACGAATATCGAGTTTGAAACCGCCCAGGTGGTTACCATTGCAGGGGCCCATTTCATCCATGACGTTTATACGGCTTTTATCGCGCCACTGCTGCCGCTGATCATTGAGAAGCTTTCCATATCCCTCACCCTGGCAGGCTCCCTAACGACTTTCCTGCAATTGCCGGGACTGCTTAACCCATTTATTGGCTATATGGCAGATAAAGTCAGCCTGCGTTATTTCGTCATCCTGGCACCCGCGGTCACGGCGAGCCTGATCAGTGTGATGGGATTTGCACCCAGCTATCTGACATTAGCAGCACTGCTGCTGGTGACCGGCGTCAGCGTGGCCGCTTTTCATGCGCCGGCCCCCGCGATGGTCGCCGAAGTCTCAAAAGAGAAAGTCGGCCTGGGCATGAGCCTTTTTATGGCCGGCGGTGAGTTGGGCCGCACCCTGGGCCCTTTACTGGCGGTTTGGGCGGTTTCGATCTGGACGCTGGATGGGTTCTACCGCATCATGGTATTGGGCTGGGCAGCTTCAGGGATCCTGTTCTGGCGCCTGCACAATATTTCAGCCCGACCTCGTAAAAGTGGGAACCTACGAGCGATCATTCCGCTGCTGCGCAGCCTGTATCTGCCTCTGGTTTTCATTACCTTGTTCAAGAATTTCATGCTGGTCAGCCTCTCGGTGTACCTGCCTACGTTATTGAACAGCGAGGGATCCAGCCTGCTGGTCGCCGGTGGCGCGCTTTCAATTTTCGAACTGGCCGGCGTTGGAGGTGCCCTTTTAAGCGGCACGCTCAGCGATCGCTTCGGTCGCAAACTCATCCTGGTCATCTCCACTGTTCTGGCAACGGTTTTCATGCTGTTGTTTTTAAATATCGGCACCTGGGCGCGGGTGCCCATCCTGCTTGGGCTGGGTTTTACAGCGCTTTCTGCCACGCCTGTGATGCTGGCAATCGTGCAGGACCACTTGCCGGATAACCGGGCGGTAGGCAATGGTCTATTCATGTCGATCAGTTTCTTGATGCAGCTCCTGGCTGTACTTTCTGTAGGCGCAATAGGGGATCATTTTGGTCTGCGTACCGCTTTCACCTGGAGCGCTATCCTGGCGCTGCTGGCAGTTCCGCCGATTCTGGTGCTGCCGGGTTTGCCTGGAAAACACATCGCCTGAAGCCCGCAACTCGCCTATTATGATCGCAATTCACTGGTACCAGCGCGCCTGTTTATACATTTCTTAACTCCCTATGCTATAATCGCCCGCGAGGAAAATATTTATGCTGAAGAAATTTGTCCGTATTTTCGGGGGAGACCCCAACAAGCGAGAAATCGATAAATACTCCGATCTGGTTGATGAGATCAACAGCCTGGAACCGGATTTTGAAAAGTTGAGCGTTGAAGAACTTAAAGGCAAAACCGCCGAATTTCGCGCTCGCCTGGATGAAGGCGAAACCCTGGATGATCTCCTTCCGGAAGCTTTTGCTGCCATACGAGAGGCCAGCAAGCGCACCATCGGTCTGCGACATTATGATGTGCAGTTGATCGGCGGCGCTGCCATGCACCAGGGGAAAATCGCCGAAATGCGCACAGGCGAGGGAAAAACGTTGGTCGCTACTTTGCCGATTTACTTGAATGCCCTGACCGGTCGAGGTGTTCACCTGATCACTGTAAACGACTACCTGGCCCGGCGTGACGCTCGTTGGATGGCACCGATTTACGATCTGCTCGGCCTGAGCATCGGCGTTCTGCAAATGGCCTCGCGCACCGAAAATGGGAAGAAAGCTTTCATCATAGATCTGGAGCGCGAATCGCCCCATGAGGATCAGCACCAACTGCGCATGGCGCCGCGCGCTGAAGCCTACGCCGCCGACATCACCTACGGCACCAACAGCGAATTCGGCTTTGACTACCTGCGCGACAATATGTCGATGAGCATGGAGGATCGTGTCCAGCGTGGCCACTATTACGCCATCGTCGACGAGGTTGACAACGTACTGATCGATGAAGCCCGGACGCCGTTGATCATCTCCGGACCTGCGCAAGATGAAGCAGAATGGTATATACGCATGGCTCAGGTCGTAAAAGGGCTGCGCCCGGAAGATTACGAGATCAGCGAGAAAGACCGCACTGTAACCCTGACCGAGATCGGTGAAGTGCATGTGGAAGAAATTCTGGGCATGGCACTGCGCGATCCTGACCGGCCTGAAGACGTGACCCACGAACAGGCACGCCTGCTTGGCTATCTGGAGCAGGCAATGCGAGCGCAGTATCTCTTCCGCCGGAATAAGGATTACCTCGTTCAAGCCGGCAAAGTGGTTATCATCGATGAGTTCACCGGTCGCTTGATGCCAGGCCGGCGCTGGTCTGATGGCTTGCACCAGGCTGTGGAAGCTAAAGAAGGCGTGCGCGTGCAGAGCGAGTCGGTCACTTACGCCACCATTACCATCCAGAATTATTTCCGCATGTATGAAAAGCTCTCTGGCATGACCGGTACCGCGGTTACAGAAGCGGAAGAATTTGACGAGATCTATAAACTCGAGGTATTGGCGATCCCAACCAACCTCGAATACCAGGCCTTACGACCCGAATCCGGATTAACTGAGCTAGAAACTCGAGACGAACAAGGCTACAAATACAAACATTACGTGCGCACAGACGATCCTGAGCGCGAACCGGTATTTTGGAAACGCAAGGACTACCCGGATGTAGTCTATCGCACTGAAGAAGCCAAGCTGCGCGCAATTGCCAAAGAGATCCTGCATTTTCACGTCCTGGGCAGGCCGATGCTGGTCGGTACCACCTCGGTAGAGCTTTCCGATCGCGTTTCCTCACGCCTGCGTTCCGATCCACTGCGCCGTCTGACCCAAGTCCTGCTACTGCGCGAAGCCTGGATGAAAGCCAATAACCGGGAAGAAGATGGCCGCCAAATTAGCGAACTGCAGTTCCTCAATGGCCCCCTCGAGAATCTGAACATCTCTGAAATGCGGAAATTGTCGCGTGACCTGGGCATCTCGTTCAACACGGAAGATGAATCGAACATTGAGCGCCTGCTCGCCATCCTCGATCTCGAGCCATCCGACAGTGTGCGGTTGGTCTCCGATCTCCAGGCCGGGATCCCACATGAAGTGCTCAACGCCCGCAAGCACACTGAAGAAAGCCAGATCATCGCCGGTGCAGGTGCCTACGGTGCAGTGACCATCGCGACCAATATGGCCGGGCGTGGTGTAGACATCAAGCTGGGCGGTGAGCTCGCCGAAGAGATTCTGGCTGCCGTAAGTCGCGTCCTACGCCGTAGCGGCTACGATGAGCCCTACGACATGACCATGGAACAGCGCATGGAAGCCCTGCTGGCCATGGACCCCGCTGACTACGGCATCTATGACAGTGAAATCAAGTACTTCATGCAGTATATAGACGATATGGAAAGGGTACGCAAACTGGGTGGTTTACATGTGATCGGATCGGAACGCCATGAAGCACGCCGTATCGACAACCAGTTACGCGGCCGTTCCTCCCGCCAGGGTGACCCGGGTTCTTCCAGATTTTACCTCTCCATGGAAGATGAATTGATGCGTCTTTTCGGGGGCCAACAAGCCGATAATCTGATGCAGCGGCTCAAAATCGATGATGCTTTGCCGCTGGAAGTCGGCCTGGTCAGTCGAATCGTTGAGCAATCCCAGACACGCGTGGAAGGTGCAAACTTTGACGTCCGCAAACACCTCCTCGAATATGACGATGTTCTCAATACACAGCGTGAAAAGATTTACTCTCAGCGTGATCTGGTCTTCCAGAAGGATGACCTGAGTGAAGACGTCACCGACATGCTGCGCACCGAGGTTTTGAAGCGCGTCCCCGAAGCCCTGGAAGACGAAGAAGGCCCGTGGAAGCTGCTGGCGTGGTTGGACCAGATCCAACCGCCTTTCACGGCAAACGGCACAGTATTCCCCTCCTACACGCTGCGATTGATTGTCGATGACATCTTCGATGAGGTAGAGGATGATGAAGATGAAATCCTCAGCCGGCAAGAAGCTTTAGAAGCGCTGTTGGAAATTGCCAGGCAATCCCTCGATGCAGAAAAACAACGCCTGCTGATTACCGTCAATATGTTGCTCGACCAGACCCAGGATCGCCTGGATGAGCAGCTCGATGAGCGCATGGAGTTGATCGACACTTTCTTCGAGGGGTTATCCCTGGCGGACGAGACAGACACGCGCCGGCCCGCCGATTTATTGAATGAGCTTTCCAGCGTCGTTCACTTGCCGATCAAATTATCCTCAGACCAGCAGAGGGCACTGAGAGAAGATCCGGACGAAGTACTCGACGATGTTCGCGGCCAGGTTGAATCAACCATGATCTCGCAGGCAATTATTCGCCTGATCGGATCAATCGAACGACGGCTTGAGGATTCGCTCGAAATTGACACCAATCAATTGGAAAATCTGGATTGGAACGCGCTGGCTGAGAGGATCTTAAAAGCGATTGAAAATGTCTTCGCCCGTCGCGAAGAGCGCTACCTGGGCGAGCAGGGCCAGATCACCAAGGATATGGAGACCAGCCTGGATCGTATCAATGGCCCGGTTACCCGCATGAACCTGTACCAACTGCTGCTCATTATGCCCCAGGGAGCAAGGGCGACCTTTGATCGAAAAACTCACCGCCGGGTCTGGCAGCGCACGCTGCGCCTGACCTACGTTTATTTCGCAGCCAGTTTCCTGGATAACCTGGAATCAGAAGTCATTGCTGACGAAGTTCTTGCCCACTTGGAAGAAGCGCAGGAAACGATGCGCCAGGCGTGGGGCAAGGCCGAACTCTCCCGGTTATCGATTGCCTCGATCGCTGATCTGGATGACACAGCCCAGAGAGGTCTGCAAGAAGCCCTGGGCGAGGAACGCTTCAAATTGCTTGCCAGCCAGCCTTTGAACAGTCTTTCTGAGGATGAGCGCGAACTGGTTATTGATGAGCTTGGGCGCCAGGCATTGACTATGATTTACCGCCAACTCATCCTGAGTGTAGTTACCGAATTGTGGGTCGACTATCTGACTCAGATGGAAGCTTTACGCATCTCGATCGGTTTGGAAGCTTACGCCCAGCGCGACCCCCTGGTACAATATAAGAGTCGGGCGTTCGAGTTGTTCCAAAATTTGTTGAGTGATATGCGTATGGGCGTTGTCACCCGAATGTTCACTTATCAGCCGCGCGACTTCAGCAGTGTACAAACCGGTGTCGTCCGTAGCGAACAACCGGAAGCAGTCGCGGCCATGGTGGCTGAAAACACAGAAGCGGTGCCGGAAGGAGCTGCTCCTCAACCCGTTCAGGAACCGGAGGCGGATGGCAGTAAACCGGCACCCAAGCGGACTGCTAAGAAAGAGAAAATGTCGGTTTCCAAAAAACGCAGACGCGGTCGCCGCTGAAATTTGCTCTAGTTGCTACAAAAGAATAGGTCCGGTAGGGAAATTCCAAGTTGAAACCACCAAATACGCTTTCCCCAGCAGGAACATACTACCAGCAACTCCCAAAAGTTGATCTCCATCGCCACCTGGAGGGTTCTCTTCGCCTGCGAACATTGCTTGAAGTAGGGCGCGCCCATGGTCTCTCCCTGCCCAACACAAACCGATTGCGCGAACTGGTTCAGATCGGCGACGAAGAACCGTTCACCTTTGAGAACTTTTTATCTAAATTTCAGACTCTGCGCCTGTTTTATCGCTCGCCGGAAATCATCGCCCGCATCACCCGCGAGGCAGTCGAAGATGCGGCTGCGGATAACGTGCGCTA
>Ga0315542_1001055_pt1 | contig 17359 bp, 18 predicted proteins | sample SalMarSW160120MG_FD_202541 | JGI IMG/M metagenome (GOLD analysis project Ga0315542, IMG submission 202541) | Salt marsh sediment microbial communities from the Plum Island Ecosystem LTER, Massachusetts, United States - Salt Marsh Sediment SW1601-20 ...
ATCAAGAGGATTGAAAAAAGCAATTGCTAAGTTCTCCTTTAATGATGTATCATCTCCAAATGCTTGTTCGCGAGCTTGATCATTGTCTAATTTTCTTGAAGTGTTTAACCGTAACTTCATTTTATTTCTCACCATCTTGGTGTAATTTAAGTAAAAGATTAGCCAATATTTCTTCATCAGAAGGTATGTTATTGGGAGAATTAATAATTTTTTGAAGTTGTATTGGCACTTGATCCAATCTAATAGCTATTCCACTGTTTTCTATTCCAGTAATCGAACTGGGTAATACAATGTCTGCAAACTCCACCGTAGCAGATCGTTTGTTATCAATTAAGATGATTGGATGTTTGAGGATTTTTTTACTCAGTTTATATGGTAGATGGGATATTGGATCAGTACCTACAAAAATAGATAAATCAAAATTTTCAGATTCAATTTTAGAAACTAAATTATCCTCAGAATCAACTCTCTCTTTGTTTTTGAATTGAAGGCTTCCATTCATCCCAAAATTAGCAAGGGACACATGATCAAATCCCGCCATATTGTAATGACCACCTAATAACATCAAAGAAATCCTTCCTTTTTCTTGTTTTGATTGGATTAAATCGATTAATTCTAAAAATTCCTTAAGAAGGTCGAAATCTTTATTTGGGGTCAATAATCCCTGTCCAACTAAAATTACTCCGTATTCTGCTCCAGTTAGATGAAGTAAAAGCCTCTTTAAATCGTCGCTGTCAATTCCTGCTACGCCTTCCGGAGGAAGCGACCCTACCTTACAGCATTCTTCCTTTAATAACCTTATTAACTCAATATCTTTATTTGGTTCGATTTTCAGAGCAAGATCCCTTACACCCATCACCCCAAATGAAGCTGTTTGGACAGGATCGATAATAACAAATGTTTTAATTTCTCTCCCAGTCATTCGAAATTTTCCGCGAGAGAATAATACTTTATTTAACAATCTTGGAATTGATTCCGCAACATTCGCACCCCAAGAAATAATTAAATCTGCCTTATTTATCACCTCAGTAATAGAAGTAAGGGTTAACCCTTTTTCTTTAGATGCTTCTAGCACTTTTCCTTGACAGATTGCTGCATTTGAAGTTACGAATCCATCTAATTCTTTAGCAAGTTTCATTCCTTTTAATTGCGCTTCACAGTTTGATGTCGAAAATCCATATAGGAGTGGATTTTTTGCAGCTTTTATTAAATCAAGTGCCTTATCATAAGCTTCATCCCATGATGCTTTTTCTAGTTTGTCTTGCTTTCTGACTGATGGATATAAAAGTCTATTTTTAGCAGTAATTTGATCAAAATGTTCTTTACCTTTCAGACAAGTGCCAACAACTTCATCAATAAATAAACCATCAGTTCTTATTATGATATCATCACATAATAAAGAACATCCGGTACAAGTAACACGTTTCATGTTTGAACCTCTTTATACTTTATACATATTCGATTTTTATGGCTTCTCGAGGACAATATGTCTCACAAACCCGGCATTCTCTTTCTCTCCCCTCTGCATCTAACCGTCTACAATGCTCTAAGTTGAGCAGCTCGCATTTTCCCATCTTTACTTGAAATAATTGGTGTTTTTCGGGAGGATAATTAGGAGCTTTACCACTTAATGTTGGTGGACAATATCGAGCATTTACAGGGCAAACCGTAACACAGATTCCACAACCATCGCAAAGATCGGTATCTACATTTATTCTTAACTCTTTTTCTTTTCCCTCTTCCGAACCTATCAATTCTTTAAGGGCTTCATATTTTTTGGCATACTTGGGCTCCAGTAAAGGCGTACAATCGTCCACTTTTACTTTACCTTGCAATAAATCCAAAGCAAAAGCCATGCAAGTTGGTTTACCACATTTCTTGCAGTTTGTTTTTGGTAGGTACTTGTAGAGTTCCATAAAATTTTGAACAGGAATGTTATTACACCATAATTAAAATTAATTATACTCTTCTCGTGTTGAGTAATGTTTGAATCATATTAATTTCTTGAGATTATTGATTATAAACTTTTAACAGTTTTAAGAGTTAACTATTAGGTGAAATGAAAAAGAAAACCTTTTATATTTATTCAAGCAACTAAGAATATCAATCAACCTTCTTTAAATATAAAATTATATGTATGTGAATAATCAAGTTGCATGTTGAAATATTAAATAACTCCCAAATTGAGAAAATTCACGAAAAATCTCTTGAAATTCTTGGAAATACGGGATTTATAGTTCCTCATGATGAGGTCTTAGATCGCTTCAAGGAATTTGGAGCTTTAGTTGATTTCAAGAAACGATTAGTAAAAGTATCTCCAAGTATAGTAAACGAACTAATTGGAAAAGCCACGAAGGAATTTACCATATATGGACGTGATCTCTCCAAAAAAGCAGAATTTGGGAGAGGAAAACGCAATTATAATTCTTCAGCTGGTCAAGCATTTTGGATAGATAATCTGGGAGGTTCTCGACGATATCCTAATTTAAATGATGTTGAGAAGGCCACGAGATTTGCAGATGTTCTGAATCAGATAAATATTCCTGGAGCGATGTCAGATCCATTGGATATCCCTTTGGAATATCGATGCTTTGCCGTAGCATTAAAAATGATAAAAAATACTGCAAAACCAATCAATTTCTGGTTTTATGATAGGAAATCTGCTAAATTTTTGAATGAATTACTAATTATTTTGAGAGGAGATAAAGAAAGCGCAGAAAAGCACCCCTTATTTTACCCATTGTTTGAACCCATAAGTCCTTTAAGTTTTCCCTTTCACGGTATAGATCTATTATTTGAAACATGTAAACTTAATTTACCAGTGCATATTGGTCCGATGGCCCAAATGGGTGTTTCAGCACCTCCAACAATCGTGGGAACATTGACCCAAGAAAATGCCGAAATCCTTGCTGCAATATGCATTACACAGTTAATTCGAGAAGGATTGCCAATCTGTTATGGAGGAATATGCCATGCTTTCGATGTGAGAACAGCACAAATCATTTTTGGAGGTCCTGAACAAGCGATATATTCAATTGCCATGACTCAAATGGGAAAATTCTATGGATTTCCTGTTTATATCAATGTGGGGTTAACAGATTCCAAAGAACTTGATGCACAGGCGGGACTGGAAAGTGGAATTACTTTAGCTTTAGGGGCTTCTTCCGGAGCAGATATCTTTGGTCACATGGGTATTTGTGGGATGGATCAAGGTGCTTCATTAGACATTCTTGCTATGCAATCTGAGATTATTTCTTATGTTGAAAATGTTAACAGAACTTTAGATGTAAGTGAGGAGGCTTTTTTTTCTAATATTCTTCATAAAGTAGGACCGCAGGGCTCTTTTCTTAAGGAACCCCATACAACAAAGGTAATACGAAAAGAGTTATGGTTTCCATCGCTATTAGATAGAGAAGGATATGATGTCTGGATCAAAAATGGCTCATCTGATATGAAAAAACGTTGTATAGAATATAAAGAGGCAACTCTTAAAAAGTACCATCCTCAACCTTTAGATAATACCATTGAAAAAGAGTTAGATAAATTATATAAAAAAGTTAGAGATGAATTATCAACTTAAATAAAAGTCATTAGAGTGATTAAAAAGATGAATATTTTAGCTATTATTGCTCATCCCGATGATCTCTCATTTTTTAGTGCGGGTACATTAGCTAGATGGGTGAATGAAGGTCATGATATTTATGTTGTGTGTTGTACTCATGGTGAAGTTGGAACATTACGCGCCGATTTAACTAAAGCTGATGTCGCACAAAAGAGAGAACAAGAGCTTCGAGCGTCTAACGATTTATTAGGTTTTAAAGAAACAATTATATTAAATTATCCAGATGCTGGATTTATTGATGGGGCAAAATTGAGAAAAGAACTAGTTTATTATGTCCGAAAATTAAAAGCTAATAGGGTTGTCACATTTGATCCATGGGCGAAATATGAAGTTCATCCTGATCACGTCATAGTAGGAAGAATGGCGTGTGAAGCGGGAGCTTTTTCTGCTTTTCCACTACTCTATGAAGATCAATTTAAGGATGGAATTACAGCAAATGCTTGTGATGAAATCTGGCTTATGGGATTATTAGGGCATTATCCCAACGCTCTTGTGGACATTAGCTCAACCTTGGATAAAAAAGTTAGTGCTGCATTAAAATTCGAAGCAACCTTAGAATTATTGGCAGATTTATTTGCTCCTAACATAGATCCCTCAAATGTTTCTTCTAAAGAGATGAAAAAATTAACTCGACATGCTAATAGTTTGCTAAGATCCATCGCGAACGTCATTGGAAATCAAGTAGGGTTAGATGCTGCTGAAGCTTTTTATGTTCAGAAGACACTACCCGGTCATTTCGACAATTTTCAAACAATGATGTCTGAAATGTTAGGTAATCCCTCTGAAAAACCGAAAAACTACTAGGTTTTTAAATAATTTTCATTTCTTTTTTTTTATTTAATCTACTGGATTTAAAGCAATTTGTTTATTCAACTAATTTATCAATTAGAAAGAGATATTCAGTCTTATTTTTTAACTGATATTTTTTTTTAAATTTTGAAAAATTATTTGAATGGCTCTTGACGCTTCAGATTTTGGATTTTCAATCACGACTGGTTGAGCGTGAGACATTGCAATCGGAATATCTTCACTATAATTAATTTTTCCTAATATCACGTAATTATTCTCTAACATGAATTGTTTAAACTGGGCTTGAAAAGGGCTTTGAAGATCAGCTTTATTTATAACAATTCCAAAAGGAATCTGAAAACTTTCAATTACTTCAATAGCTCGTTTCAAATCGTGTAATCCAGAAGGGGTGGGTTCAGTTACAGCAATTACATAATCCAATCCTGATACTGTAGCAATAACGGGACAACCGATTCCTGGAGGCCCATCAATCAATATGAGATCGAGATCAGAATAGGACTCGAGATTTTTAATATATTCTTTGACGTCTGATACTAACTTCCCAGACGTTGTACTACCTAAGATTGTCTTACCGTAAGTAAGGGCTAGATCGAATTTCGATACGTAAGATATGATTTCGCCACTCTTAACTGGATTTATCTCAAAGGCATGCTCTGGACAGAGTACTTTACATGCACCGCATCCCTCACATGCTAGATAATCAATTTCAGGAAAATCTGTTACTTGATTCCATGAGATTGCATCGAATTCGCAATAGTTTTCTTCAACGCAAGATCTGCACTTAATGCAAGCATTTTCAATAAAAGTTGATTTTAATGTACCTGTAATCTCTTTTTTATCAACTTTATCTGGGGATCTTGGAGGAAAAAGTATCGAGAGATTAGGAGCATCCACGTCACAATCCACCAAAGCAGGTTTGAATTCATGATCTTGTTGAGCAATAATTCCTAAAGAAGCGGTAATTGACGTTTTTCCAACTCCTCCTTTCCCAGAAAGAATTCCAATTTTGATTATTTTTTTCACTTTTGAATATCACTCCACTTTAATAAATTGTCATAAATCTGATTAAATGCATGGTACGCGTCGCTCGAAGTATAAATTCCAGAAGGGTCTTCCATAAGCGGAGTTCCTTGACAATATGATTCTACTACTTCTTGACTTAATGGAATCTCTCCCAAAATCTCAATATCTCTTCTCTTCAGCTCCAAGCTAAATTCCTCTTTATATCCAGGAAGAGATGCTCTATTAACAATCGCTCGATATTCTTTATTAAGGAGAGTGATTAATTCTATAATTCGTGTTAGATCCAATAAACCAAATCGAGTTGGTTCTGTAACTGGAATAACAATATCGGCTTTTTGGATTAATTCTTCCACATCACAATGAGCTCCTGGTGCTGTGTCAATTATTACCACGTCAGGCATTACATTAGGATTTTTTATTATCCTATCTAAGTGTTGCATTAAACTTTTTACTATAACAGCGGAACGAGCTTCTGATGGTTTTAATTCACCTAACATCAATTTAATTTCGTTTTTTTCAGACTCGTAGAGAGTACCTATAATTTTTGAATCTTTTTCAATAGCATTATCAGGGCATATTTTATAGCACAATTTACACCCAGAACATAGGTTTAGCATGGGAATAGGTGGAATATCTTTCACTTTCAATAACGCATGAGATAAGCAATTCTCAGCGCATAACCCGCACATGCTACATTTTTCATTGTTTATTTTTGGAATGAAAAACTCCACGTTAGCCAAGCTTTTCAATTTGGCACCTAATAATAAATATGTATTAGGGTTTTCGACATCACCATCAATTAGGAGTACTTTTTTACCGTGGTTTTTAAAAATAGTGGCAAGATTTACTGCAACCAAGGTTTTTCCCGTGCCCCCTTTTCCACCAGTGACACAGATGATTTTTGGTTTTAATATAGACATTATATTTGAAAATAATAATAATTAGATTTAAGAATTATAATCCTCCTCTTCCATATCCTCCCCCACCACCTCGTCCTCCATGATGTCTCCCAACATTTGCGGCATCAATTATACTCAATTTGCCATTCATGTGCATATCAACCACTTCCCGAATGGGCAGATTATTATTTGGGGCTTGAAACACTTTCATGTTTAAAGATTTCAGACTATTTATGGCATTAGGTCCTAAAAATCCTACTATCACTTCATTTGCACCTTCATTGTACACCGTCTGGGAAGCTAATATACCTGCCCCTCCCATTTCATCTTTTGCAGGGTTAGGTACCGTTTTTACTTCTTTAATCTGGTCTTTATTAATCGTTACGAAAGTAAAACTTTGACATCTACCAAAACGCGCATCCATTTTATCACTTAATCCTCCACTTGATGCTGAGGGAATAGCAATTACAACCATTTGATCATCACTTTATAATATTTTGAATAATTATTCATTTCCTATAATATTAAAAATAATACTAATTTAAAAACTTGATGAAAAGAGAATGAGGAAGTTCATTTATTTTTTTTTAAATGAATTTTTAAATAGAAGCAATTAGATTATATATCTATATTTTACAACTTATAAGACAATTAGTTTAATTTTAGCTTTTAGCTCATTAAATAATAACGAGAGAGAAGACCTCTTAAAGAGGGAGATGTTCAATGGAAAACTATTATCTATTCAAAGTTTGCATCGTAGGGGATGGAGCAGTAGGTAAAACAACAATTCTACATCAATACGTTGATGGAAAGTTTGTACAAGATACTATGATGACAATTGGTACTAATTTCTTCATAAAAGGCATAAGACTCGAGGAATACAATACATTTATAAGATTGCAAATATGGGATTTAGGAGGGCAAGAACATTTCGCTGCAGTAAGACCATCCTTCTATTCTGGCGCGAGAGGAATCATATATACTTTTGATTTAACAAGAAAAATAACTTTTAACAACTTATTAAATTGGAATGATGAAGTCTCTAGGGGGCTTTTTGAGGAGGTTCCAAGCATTCTTCTTGGCAACAAAAGTGATTTAGTAGATGAAAGCAATAGTTTTAACATGACTCAAGAAGAAATTTCCGAAATGAAAGAAATTTTAAATTTTTCACACTATTTTGAGACAAGCGCTAAAGAAAATATGGGGATTCACAGGGCATTTACTACTTTAGCGAAGTTGCTCTACTTAACCTATAGAGATTAAAAAATGGAATTAAAATTCTATGATTAGACAATTATATCAATCATTGAATAATGAGAACTTTTTTTATAGATGAAATTTTATAACGATACTAATATAATTAGTTTAATTTTGTAAAAAATACAAGTTCAAATCTACGCATCATGCATAAATTTCTCTATAAAATTTGTGTACTTGGAGAGGGGGGAGTGGGAAAAACCACAATATTATATAGATACATTGATGGCCGATTCCTTGAAGACACTAAGATGACTGTTGGAACAAACTTCTTTATCAAGGATATTGATCTGCCAAAAATGAATGCTCAGGTTAAATTTCAAATATGGGATTTAGGAGGCCAAGAGCATTTTGCTGCAATTAGACAAAATTTTTATGCGGGTGCGAAAGGGGTTATCTACGTTTTTGATTTAACAAGAAGATATTCTTTTAATAACTTGTTAGAATGGAGAGATGAGGTGGAAACAGTCATCGGTAAAGAAATACCTAGCATATTAATTGGAAACAAGTTAGATCTAATAAAAAACGATTCTTTGGATATAAGTCAAGATGAATTGACAGTTATGAAAAAAGAATTGCATTATTCAAAGTACTTTAAAACCAGTGCTAAAAACAACGTTGGCATCCAGGAAGCTTTTCACAAAATGGGATCAATTATTTTTCAACGATATCAACATAAATATTAGCATAAACATGTCTTAGGTACATGTATTGCCTTATTTCATCTACTTAAATATAGAATAAAATAATTGTGATTTTTTTATTAATTCCCCGTTTTTTAATTCAGGATTGATTTGTTATTAGAGGTTGATTACTATTCAATTTTATTTTTTATCACAACAATCAGAACAAATATATCTTGAAAATACGATAAATCCACAATCGTTCATACAACCCCATTCACCAGTCTCCTCATCGAATGTAATACTGTAACCACAGGGAGTAGGTAACGAACCAATAGGTTTTCCACATTGAGAACATTTTAACTCCATTTTATACTCACTCCTTTCTTTTTCCAAGTAATTCCATTAATCTATAATTAAATTTTAGTCAAATAAAGCTTATCCTAATATTATATTCGAATTTGAGATTTGTTCCGATATAAATTAATTAAATCTTATTTATTCTTTATATTGTATAATTATATCGTTAAAAGCTACAGAGAAACTGCCCGAAACACTCATGCTTTAAATTCCATTATTTTTTAAAATCAGAAGATGGATTTTATATTTTTGTTATAATCGCAAATAGCAATAAAATTATAATTCTCCATCTAAATAATTATTAAGCCAGTTTGTCTCAAAAGTAAATGAGGTGAATTTTTGTTTTGGAGATTAAAACGCAAAAGATTGATGGGATTTTGAAGTTTTATGAAAAAATTAAGAATCTTTCTAAATCTAACACAATTATAAAAAAAGAATTAGTTGAACTAAATTTAAAAAAAGTCCAGGTAATCCTTAATTCTCCTCACTATACTTATTGGGTAATTTTTGGTAACGGAATATTTAACTATGGGAAAGGAGAGATTGAAAATGCTGATATAATTGTAAAATCTAAATTTTCCTTGATGAAAAAGATTTTGAATCAAAAAAAGATGCCTCATACTGAATTTGTGAAAAAAAATCTTCAAGTTGAAGGAGATGTCCAATATGCTGTAGTTTATTTCGATTTTATTAACTTTGCTTTAGATCAAAATAAAAAAAAGGAGTTAGAATGATATGAAAAAAACATTCATTTGGGGTCATAGAGGCTCAGGATTTAGAAATTATAATAAAAATGATGACTATATCGTGCAGAATTCGATGAAATCTTTCCAATTTGCGATAGAAAAAGGCGTGGATGGGATTAAAACTGAAGCAAGATTGAGTAAGGATAATGAGGTTATATTATGTTCCTCACAAAAACTCTCAGTAAATGGCGTGGTAAGTCCGATTAATGAACTCAAGTGCGATTTAATTAAATCAATGAAACTAGAAAATGATGAGCCCATACCTACTTTGAGAAATCTTTTTGACATGTTTAAAGGTTTAGATATAAAATATAATTTCGATATTAGTGGACCTGGTGTAGGAATAGAAATTGTAAAAATTGCTAAAGAATATTGCATTTTAGATAAAATAGAATTAGCAAAATCATCAGTAGATCCACGTTCATTAAAAGAAATTTTTCTGGAAATAAGGAATTTTGATAAAAATGTCCTACTAGCAAATTCTGTATCATTGAGATATAATAAGATAGGAAAAGCAAACCTAGAGTTGAAGAGCATGTATGATTTAGATGTAAAAGTAATAAATGTTAATTATAATTTTGCTAATTATGAATTATTCAAGATGGTAAAAGATATGGGTTTCAAATTTTATTTATGGGGCTTACTCTTTAAGGAAACAATGAAAAAATTTCTAAAAATGAATTATAACGGAGAATTTATTGATGGTATGTTTTCTAATTTTCCATTTAGATTAATGGAATTACGAGAAGAGATTCAAGCTTAGATTTTCATTTTTTAGTAAAATTCAAATTAGGTGTTACATTTTGAATATTAATTCACTAACCTTTTCTTTTATGAAGAAAAAAGTTTATATAAATTTAAATTATAATGAGAAAATCTAAAGCATTTTCAAATTATTATGAGTATCTTAATGTTGGTTAGACAAATTATTTAATTATAATATTCTTTAAACAGAGTTGATCAAAACTATGGAAGAAGATGAAATTCCGGACATTGATTTAAAAAAAATTTCGGAAGAAAGCAAAAGAGAAATGATGGACGAGAGAGAACAAAATATCAGCAAAAATATGGAGAAAATAAAGCATAAAATCGTTATAATAAGTGGAAAAGGGGGCGTTGGAAAAACTACTGTTTCAGTAAACCTTGCAATGAGTCTCGCCAGTGTGGGTTTAAGAGTTGGATTATTAGATGTTGACATCACGGGACCGAATGTAAACAAAATGCTAGGAATTAGCCCCGAAGTCAGGCCGCGCGTAGATCCTGATGCTAAGAAATTTTATCCAGTAAATGGACCATTAAACATCAAGGTGATGAGTATGGCTTTCCTGACCCAGGATTCAGATACGCCCGTTATTTGGCGTGGACCGATGAAGATGGGCGCTGTAAGGCAATTTCTCGGCGATGCTGTTTGGGGAGATTTGGATTACTTGATCTGCGATTTACCTCCCGGTACATCTGATGAAACACTTGACATCTTGCAATTAATTCCAGATGAAAATGTTATCGTCATAAGCACACCGCAAGAAGTTGCAGTGATGGATGCAAGAAAGACAATAGCCATGGCTAAAACGATGCAGAGGAATGTATTAGGAATTATTGAAAATATGTCTGGCTTTAAATGTCCTCATTGCAATGAATATATTGATTTATATCCTCCAGGAGGTGCTGAAAAAGCATCTCATGATTTTAATATCACTTTACTAGGTAAGATTCCTTTTGAAGTACAAGTCGGTCAACAAGGAGACCAAGGTCTTCCTTTTGTGTTAAAATATCCGGAAAGTGATTCAACAAAAGCCTTTAAACAAATAGTAGATCAAATAAGAAAACTACTAGAATAAAAAAATCTCTATTATTCTATTTTCTATTTTTACCCGTGAATATCTGGATATAATACTAATCGAAAAGTCAAAGATTATATATATTTAACATTATTAATGATTTGAATTTCAAATCATCGAAATTTGGATAAAATAAAATAATTTCAAGGGTAAGGTAAAGAAAAATTATCATAGAAGATACTAAGCAAATTGCTAAATTTATAAAGGGCATTATTATATGCAATCAAACGGGGATATATTTAGTAGATTTAATATTAGATTCAGAGATAAATCCTGTGTTATTTTCTTCTTTTGTAGGTGCTCTAGGTATGTTTGGCAACGAGAATTTGGGGAAAATCGATGAAATAATTATCAAAGGCTTAGACATTCAGATGATAATAGTTAATAAATACAACCTCTTTTTAATTGCTATAATGGATAGGCATTTTGTAAAAAACGATGTACACTCAGAAGCAGAAAAAGCTTTGGATTTGTTTTATTCATTATACAAATCAAAGATTGAGAAATGTGATCCTTGCCAAGATATTAATGAATTCATACCTTTTAAAAAAGCACTATATCAACAAATCAAGGATTATACTGAGAAGAAGAATAATAATAAAATAGAAAAAATATCCATGAAAGCTGACTTTGGTTTCTTTACTGAAGCAATTGCGAAATTGAGAAGTGACTAAAATTTCGCAGTTTTCTTCATAAAAATTAATTGTCCTATCTTAGCACCCAAAATTCTTTCCATAAGATTACATTTTGCCATGAAAAGATAATATAAGTCTTGATCTGGTAAGTCTAATCCATATAAACTTTCAAAATTACCTTGACCTTTTGATAAAATTACAGTATTTTTCATGAAGAAAAATTTTTTAAAATCAGCTGTAGCAGTTTGAAAATTGACTCCGGGAGTAGGACCCGAAGTTATGACTTTAATTAATTTATCTAAACCTATCAATTTAGCATCAGCCAAGGTAGCATCATTAATTATTGGAGCAGAGCGAACAGCATAAATAGTCTCCAAATTGGGATATCTTTCAATAAGAATTTCTATCAATAACTTATCAAATACAATTTCCCCAGCATTATCACCAATAATTAGAATCGTGTTAGCTTTTCTAACCGAACTTATAAATTTTTCATAATGATTTATAATTAAACGTTCTTGATCAAATTCTTTCAAATCAGAAACTAATTCAATTTGATGCTGACTCGCATAATCAATTGAATTAGCTAACGCTGAAATGATGATTGCCTGAAAAAGGGGATCTTTAGAACTTAAAACTGCCTTTTTTATTTGATCATAATATCGAAGAGAAAGATTGTTAGTCTGAAGCTTAATTGATTTATATGGATCTAAACATCCGTGCATCTCTGCAATCAATTCATAAGCCCGTGTTGCAATAATTGGTGCTTCTACTTTTTCAATTTCTAACGATAATAAATATTCCATGAACTTTGTTTGTGTGCTAATAATCTTTTCGGTAGAAATTGCCTCATTTAACCTTAATGATTTCATTATTTGATTAAAGAAGCACCCAATACATTCTGGCTCTAATTTCATTAATATTCTTTTTAATAAAAGATTTTATAGATTAGAAAATCCTTGAATGATTATAAATTATTTTATCTACTCCTCAAAAGCGAATTTTAAATATGATGAGCAAATAATTCTATATTATCTTTTAAAAAAAATAATGATTTGAATGTCAGAAACAAAATTTCGAGCAGGTCATACTTTTATTATTGGCTTAGCTTTTTTTTCTTCAGAAATTGCGTGGTCGTTATATAATGCTCAAGTACCATTGTTACTAAGGGATTACCTATCATCTTTTTTTCTAATTGGGTTCTTGATGGCATTAGATAATATTATAGGAGTGATCATCCAACCAATTATGGGTTCAATAAGCGACTCGACTCGGACAAAATTAGGAAGAAGAATGCCTTATTTGATCATTGGAATTCCTTTGGGGGCAATTTTCTTTTCATTGATTCCTACCCAAACATCATTAGTCGAACTAATTATTTTTATGTTCTTATTCGGTTTAAGCATGGGTTTCTATAGATCACAAGCAGTTTCATTGATGCCGGATTTTGTAAGGCCCGTAAATAGGAGTAAAGGAAATGCTATCATAAATTTAATGGGTGGATTTGGAGTTGCCATAGGATATGGCATGAGTCTATTTTTAGAAACTCTTGGACTACAGCTCCTCTTTGTAATAGTATCGATCATAATGGTTCTTGCATTGTTGGTTTTACTTTGGAGAATAAGGGAGAAGGAATCATATAGTTATAAACTGATTCTCGAATTAGAAGCAGATGAGGCCGAAAAAGTTAAAAGAAAGGCTTCTAAACCTAGTTTAATTGAGAGTATTAGGGATATAGCCGCTGAAGAAGATAAGAGTACTATATTTATTTTATTGGCGATTTTCTGTTGGTTTATTGGATATCAAGGAATTGTTGCCTTGATCTCCATTTACGGTGTTCAGGTTTTAGGGTATAGCGAAGGTCTTGCAGGTTTCTTGCCATTTCTTGTCACTGTCCCACTATTGATTTCTATTTATCCCTTATCTTATGTACCAGGCAAAATTGGTAGGCGAAATACCATTAAAATAGGAGTGATAATCTGGATCGCGATGTTAGTATTAGGCTTTTTCTTTGGGCTTGTTCAAGCTCCTTTACTTATTATGGCAATACCTCTTGCTTTCTTAGGACTTGGATGGGCAATGATCAACACTAATTCGATCGTAATAGTATGGGAACTTGCTCCAACTGAAGAGAAGATTGGTACTTATACAGGCTTATATTATTTCTCGAGTTACTTAGCAGCCATCCTTGGACCAATGATAGTTGGGGGTTTAACCGATTTATTTGGGATTCCCTCTTTACTGTTAAACGGAGCGATTTTTTTCATACTTGCACTTATAATGATGTTTCTAGTTAAAAGAGGAGAAGTAGAATTAACCGAGGAAGAAAAAATAGCACGACAAAAAGCAATCCAAGAATTAAATAGAGATTAAAATTTTTTATACTCTTTTTTTTTTAATTTTGAAAAAAAGAAATTATAAATTAATTTCAATTTTGATTGTTTTTATTTCTTCTGGAATCTTTTTCGCCGACTTTAAATAACCAGTTACCAGGTTCTTTAACATTTCTTGCATTAATTCATTTAAGGGGACTTCTTTTTCATTCACCATTAAATTTATATCCTTCATAATAAATGAATTGCATGTTGTAATTATAAATCTTAAGTTAATAAAAATGAAGATTATTTAGCAATCAAGTTCTTAGCTTTAATTGAATCCTTTACTAATTTTTCAACAGCTAAATCTACATTTAAACCAGTTTTAGAAGAAATCTTTATAAAGTCGTTCATTTTATATTTTTCTTTAGCATTTTGAGCATTTTTATCGTCCACTGCTGAAAATTCTTCTAAATCATATTTAGCTGCGACAAGAATTATTGGTAAATTTTCATAGAATTCATGCACAATTTTCATCCATTTACCTACGTGTACAAAACTGTCCATATTTGTCATATCATAAAGTATTAATGCACCACTTGCTCCCTTCATGTAGCGCGCAATCATGTGCCTAAAGCGATCTTGTCCAGTTATATCCCATAAAATTAAACTTACATTGGTAGAATCAATTGTTATTTGTTTAGTGAAAAACTCAACTCCAATTGTCATCGTAGTAGTATCTATGAACTCTCCATTTACATAACGGTGAAGTAATGTTGTCTTACCACTTCCTCCATCTCCTAATACCAAAATTTTCAACGCAACCTGACGTGGCATATTAGTTTTTATGCTCCAACTGTTTTTTTATAAAAATAATTCTTAATAAATAGCTATAGTAAGAAGAAAAAGGATAGATCTCTTAAAAACTCTTTTTTAAAGTCAATTAAAGCTCATATTCCATTCGATCAATGATGTCATTTTGAATCGGAGTCCCTAAATCAACAAAAGTGGCATTATACCCTCCAACCTTCACAATAAGGTCCAAATACTCTTGTGGATGTTCTTGAGCGTCTCTCAAAGTTTCAGTAGAGACGACATTCGGTTGTATTTGCATTCCTCCATTGCTAAAGTATCCCTGAAGTAGATTGTATAATTTCTCTTGATTTTCCTTAGACTCTAAATTTTGATGATGCATCCTAACATTTACGGCTATTCCATTCGTTGCATACTTATAGTTTAGCTTAGCTACCGAATTTAAGACGGATGTTAACCCATTTCGGGTTGCGTGATTTACTGGAGATAAACTATTTGAAATTGGTTCAAGTGCTTTCCTACCATCTGCACTTGGTTGTGTGAATAATCCTTCCATAACATGGATCCCCATCGAATATGCTCCTGCGTTAAAGCGACCTCCTCTTAATGGTTTATGTTTTGCTACTTCGGATGTAAAAAGAATCCATAATTCACTCGCTAAAGTATCGATTTCTTCTTGATCATTGCCCCATTTCTGTGTCTTGTTGAGGAGTATCTGTCGAAATTTTTCTTGATCTTTAAAATTTGAATTTAAAATTTCTACAAATCTTTCTAAAGAAATTACTTTTTCATCATAAACTAGTTTTTTAATATTGTACATGGAATCAACTAGAGTCGCAAATCCATAAGCTGTTATTGAAGAAAAATTATATTTAGCTCCTCCACAAACGTGATCTTTTCCAGATTCTAAGCACCCATTAATCGTCGCGGAAATGTAAGGGTGCTGAAAATATTTCATTGCCTCTTGATCTCCAATTGCTGCAATCTCCACGGACTTTTTAATGTTATATTGGAGCTGCTGAACAAATGCATCATAAAACTGTTCATAACTAATAAATTTCGAGACTTCTCCCGTTTGAAAGCCATCAATCTTTTTGGAAAGGTTGCTATAACCATTATTAAGCACAAGTTCAAGTACGCCTGGCAGATTTAGAAACATTCTACCAGTAGCTGCAAAAGAATTTCCTTGACCCGTTGGTTCAACACAACCAATTATTACGTAATCTCTTGCATCCTCTGAAATATAACCAGATTCGATTAAAGAAGGAATTATAATTTCATCATTATAGAATGCAATTCCAGAGGTTGATTTAAAGACTTTGATTGCTTCAAGAAAAAATTCTTTGGGGGTTTTCTCGCTAATCCTGACGGAAAGATCCGTTGTAAACACTTTTACATTCGCATAGGCTTGTAGAAATAAATAGGACAATTCATTAGTTGCATCGTTTCCTTTTTTATCGAGCCCACCTATTGTTATTGTTTGCGTGTTTTGTCCAATTGCGTTTGCAACCATCGTAAAGTCTGTTGGCAATAGGGTTACATTCCATGTTAGTTTTAAATTCAATTCTTCAATGAGTTCTAATGCAAAATCCTTCGTAATTAATCCTTTTTTAAGATCTCTTAAATAATATGGCCACAATATCTGATCCAGTCGTCCAAGAGCAACAACACTTCTCTGAAAAATAATATTTGCAATATTTTGTGAGAACCAAATAAATTGTACAGCTTCATAAAACGTATCTGGAGGATTTGAATAAAACTTTTCCATCATTTGAGCAATTTTAGATAAATCTCCTTTCCTTAAATCATAGTCATGACTTTCTGCTAAAGTAGTGGCCAATCTTGAATATCTTTTAGAAAACTCTCGAGCAGCTTGATAATATATCTTAATAGCTTCATAAAAGTCATGTTTTTCTTGGTAATTTTTGTCCTCTTTTTTTAAGTTCTCTTGCAGTCTGTTAGCTTCTTTAAAAATCCCATAATATCCTAATTTCAGAAGTTTTTCATAACCCGCACATACATGTCCCTCAGTAGTACCGATCTGAATTGCAATATTAGGAGCTAAAGAGGATATTATACCTTCAGAAGAGATATAGCCTTCTTTTAGTAGTCGTTTGTTAGTATAATCAGCAACTAGCGCCTTTCCCTTCCAAAAAGGGATCATTTCGAGTATTTCATCTATCTCTTCTTCTTGTATAAAAAATGGCTGTACTTTTCGTCTTGCTAACTTTTTGTACGTATTCTTTTTTTCAAAACTAGTATCATATCGAGCTAAATCTAAATTGAACTTTTCTCCCAAGTTTTTGCTCGTTTCACTCCCTACTAAAAGTTCGTCTTCTCTAATGAAAATGTTCATATTTTTAAGGGTATGAGCCAATGCTTTTGCTCTTTTTATATTTTCTGGATCATTTGGAAACT
>Ga0315542_1001057_pt1 | contig 17325 bp, 18 predicted proteins | sample SalMarSW160120MG_FD_202541 | JGI IMG/M metagenome (GOLD analysis project Ga0315542, IMG submission 202541) | Salt marsh sediment microbial communities from the Plum Island Ecosystem LTER, Massachusetts, United States - Salt Marsh Sediment SW1601-20 ...
TGAGCGTTGGGGAGGTGGCTCGAAGGGCCGGCGAGGGTCCTGGGCGTAGCCCAACGGGAGGTGGACTGGGCGAAGCCTGGGACGGAGGGGCGGTACCCACCGACGAAGAAGGCAGTCAGCGACTGTCAGCTGACAGTCTGTTGGCTCACCTCCACCGTTGTCTCAACCGGCACGTTTCCCCGGATTGCCATGGACACCGAACACATCTCTTCGTGGCTCTTGTGGACGGCTTCGACAACTTCCTGCTCGGTGAGATCGACCCCCGAGATTCGGTAGTGCACACGGAATCGCTGAAACCTCCAGGGTGGATCAGGCTCTTTGGTGAAACGGACGGCTATGTCGAATGCTCTGATTCGATCGGCGCCGAGCTGGTTGACCACGTCGACGCCGGAGCAACCCGCAAGGGCCATGGGAAGCAGATCCGATGGCCGGACACCGAGCATTGCACCACCATCGATGTCGACAGGCATGCCGTCGCGGTCGAGAGCGTCGAAGCGGTGATCGCCCTCCCACGTGAGAGAGACTGCTGCCACGGTGGGTCCTTTCCGTCGGTTCGGGCATTGTACGGACCTTCCTCACATGGGAAGTGTTGGTGGGTGCCCGTTGTGACATGGCTGGATCGGGACTAAGTTGAGAGTGCTCGACGTACCGCGTCGAGCCATGAATATTGGAGGAGAGAGATGAGACGTCGATTTTGGGCTGTTGCCCTCATCGCGGCATTCGCGTTGATCGCGGCTGCGTGCGGTGGTACCGCAACGACCACCACGACCGCTGCTCCCGGAACGACGGCGGCCACAACGACGACCGCTGCTCCCGGAACGACGGCGGCCACAACGACGACCGCTGCTTCGGGGATGAAGACGATCATCATCGGTACCACCGATACGATCGCAAGCCTCGATCCGGCCGACGCGTATGCCACGCGTGACTGGGAGCTGATCAAGAATACCGGTGAGGGCCTCATGAAGTGGGTGCCGGGAACCGCAGATGAGCTCGTTCCAGGCCTCGCGACGGCCGCTCCGACCGTTTCCGACGACGGCTTGACCTACACGGTCACGCTGAAGGACGGAATCAAATTCGGAGATGGCACGGATCTCACTGCGCAGGTGTACGCGGATTCGATCAACCGTGTACTGACCATCGGTCCTGACTGCCCGAACGGCGTCGCGGACGCGTTGGTGACCCCGTATGTGCAGAGCGTTGAGGCGCCGGATGCCAACACGGTCGTGTTCCACCTGAAGCAGCCCGTGGCGTACTTCCCAGAGCTGCTGGCGACCGGTCCGTACATCCCGGCCGATCCGAACATCTTCCCAGCGACCGAGTGCGTGCTGTTCCCGCCGGCCCCGATCTACGGCGTCGGTCCGTGGTACATCAGCCAGTACACGCAGAAGGAACAGGTTGTCCTCGAGCCGAACCCCAACTACACGGGTGAGTACAAGCCGCAGGTCGACCAGATCATCGTGAAGTACTTCTCGGACCCGCAGACGATGTCCCTCGCGTTGCAGAACGGCGAGATCGACGTTGCGTGGCGCTTCCTTGGTACGGAGCTGATCTCGGAGCTGCAGGATGTCCCCAACCTGACGGTTGGCACGATCAATGGTGGTGCGATTCGCTACCTGATCATCAATCACACGATGGCACCGTTCGACGACGACAACGTCCGCAAGGCCGTCGCGTCGATCATCGACCGCGATGCCATCTCCGACACGGTGTACGGTGGCCAGGTGTCGCCGCTCTACTCGCAGGTGCCCCCGGGATTCCTGGGAGCCAACGAGGCGTTCGACAACCAGTACCAGTCGCCGAACATGCAAGAGGCGCAGGACTATCTGACGGCTGCCGGCTACAGCGCCGACAGCCCGCTGGAGATCCAGCTGTACTACCCGCCCGAGCACTACGGTGCGAGCACGGCGCAGTGGATGCAGGTGATCCAGCAGCAGCTCGAATCAACAGGCATGATCAAGGTGACGCTGGAGTCGGTCGAGTGGAGCACGTACGTGACCTCCCTCACCGGTGGCGAGGCGTACCCTGCCGGCGTCCTGGGTTGGTTCTTCGACTATCCGGATCCGTCCAACTACCTCGAGCCGTTCGTGTACAACGGCGGTGAAGGTACGAACGTGACCGAGAAGGCCGAAGGGAGCCCGACCGGCGTTGGCACCGACGACAAGGCTCAGCAGCTCGTTGACTTGCTGGTGCAGGCCGCCTCCGAGACGGACTCGGCGAAGCGGGCCGATCTCTACGGGCAGGCGCAGGACATCTACGCCGATCTCGTGGTGACGTTGCCACTGTTCTTCGAGCCCGAGCACGTCGTCTTTGCCGACTACATCCATGGCGATCCGATGTACGCGACGCCTGAGACGTTGAATATCGGACCGACGATCGAGTTCAACTACGCGCTCATCACGACGGATAAGTAGCCAACAAGCAGGGTGGGCTCTTCGGGGCTCACCCTGCGCTACCCTCTCGCCATGTCCCCGCTCGCGCTCATATTCCTGATCATCGGGGTACCTGCACTGACAGGGCTCATCTACGTGTTCGTCCGAGGAAGCGCGGGCCTGCGGCGGTACATCCTCGCCCGTATCGCCCTCACGGTGCCGATGGTGCTCATCCTCGGCACGCTGGTATTCCTTATTCTCCGGGTCATCCCAGGTGACCCCGTCAGTTCCGCACTTGGTCCCAAGGGGAGTCCGGAAACGGTTGCCCGTCTGAAAGAACAGCTCGGCCTCAACGACCCACTGGCCGTTCAGTACGCGCACTTCCTGGGAAGCATCGTCACTTTCGACTTCGGAAACTCACTGACCGGGGGACACCGCCCGATCATCGACGAGATGAGCGAGCGCTTCCCCGCGACCTTGGAGCTGGTCACCCCTGCCGCGATTCTCGCTCTAGTCATCGGTGTGTTCGGGGGTGCGTGGGCCGCCTCCAGGCGAAAACGCACAACCGACTACTCGATGCGCATCTACTCGGTGGTCATCTACTCGCTTCCGATCTTCTGGCTCGGACTCATGTTCCAGCTGCTTTTCGGACTGAGGCTCCACTGGTTACCCATTGCCAGCCGTATCGACGGCGTCGCCGGGACCACACTTCACCACATCACGAACATATACAGCCTCGATGCGCTGCTCACCGGCAACTGGGTTGCCCTGAAATCAGTACTCCTGCACATGGTGCTTCCCACCCTCACGCTTGGTCTCGTGCTGTCGGGGGTCTTCGTTCGGCTGACACGGATCAACGTGATCGAGACGATGCAGCAGGACTACATCGAGGCAGCGAGGGCCCGCGGTATCCACGAACGGGTCGTTGTCTACGGTCACGCCCTCAAGAACGCGATGATCCCCGTCATCACCCTGATCGGGCTTCAAGTCGCGATTCTGCTCGCCGGTGCGGTCCTGACGGAGACGGTGTTCTCGTGGCCGGGGATGGGCTCCTATCTGGTGGAGCGGATATCGAGCCGCGACTACACGGCCGTCCAGAGCGTCATTGTGATGTTCGCGATGTTCGTCGCGTTGATCAGCCTTGCCGTTGACATCGTCTATTCGCTCGTCGACCCGCGGGTCAGGTACTGAGGATATGGGATGACGACTGAGACGCGCCCAGACTACGAGCAGGAGTGGCGAGAGAACCTCGAGAAGGTCGGCATCGTCAGGCGCATGCTCTCCGGCCGCAAGTGGTTCGGAGTCGACTGGTGGTTGGTGGCCATCTCGGCGGTGATGGTGCTGGCCTTCATCATCATCGGGATCTTCCCAGGTTGGTTTGCTCCCTACAGTCCCGACATTCCGGTGGGCCCCGGATTCCTCGCCCCAGGCGCCAGCCCGGCACTCCCCGTGCTGGTATCCCTCTCCACGTCCGGGATCACCGAGTTGTCCGATCTGGAGACCCCGTCGGGTGCCCCCCGCCCCGAGGTCGGTGTCGTCAAGGGGGTTCCGACGGCGCAGGCCCTCAACGAACAGGCACGGGAACTCAACTCCCAGCTGTCCGGAACGGGCAAGGAGCTGCGTCCCCGCATCGTGCGCTTCGACACGCTCGAGGAGGCGCTCCAGGGTGTCGTCGACGGAACGGTATTGGCTGCCGTTGTCCAGTCCAACGAGTACGAGGCGGTCGCCGGTGATTTTCCGACGGTCGTCGAGGGCAAGAGCGTGACGGGCGGAACGGCTTCGCAGGGCGGGTTCATCCTGGGAACGAACCGGATCGGCCAAGACGTATTCAGCCGGCTCATCTGGGGAACCAGAATCGCACTCATCGTCGGATTCAGCGCGTCGTTGGTGGCGTTGTTCCTCGGTGTGCCGATCGGTCTGTTCGCCGGGTTCGTCGGCGGCAAGCTGGACCGGTTCATCGGCGTGATCATGGACAGCCTGTACTCGTTCCCCGGGCTGATCCTCGCCATAGCGATCACTGCGGTGTTGGGACCGAGTGTCCTGAATGTGATCGTTGCCATCGCTGTCCTCTACATCCCCACCTACTACCGGATCGTGCGCGGCCAGACGCTTTCGGTGAAAGAAGAGACCTACATCGAAGCTGCCCGATCGATCGGGGCGCGCAGACGGGAGATCCTCACCAAGTACATCTACCCGAACGTCATACCATCGGTTGCCATCATCTTCTCCGTCAACGTGGCGGACGCCATCCTCACGGGTGCCGGACTGAGCTTCCTCGGGTTGGGTCTCCCGCCCGACATCGCCGACTGGGGCATCGACATCGCCCAGGGTCGCCTGGTCATCCAGTCGGCGTGGTGGCTGATCACGTTCCCGGGCCTCGCCATCATGATGGTGGTGCTGGCGTTCACCATGATGGGCGAAGGTCTCATGGAGATCTTCAATCCGAAGCTGAGGGAACGCTGATGGACGACGTTCTCTACTCCATACGCAACCTCGACGTCAGGTACGCAACCCGTTTCGGTGACGTACTCGCGGTGGAGGACGTGTCACTCGACATCCGTCGGGGCGAGATCCTCGGTCTTGTCGGAGAGTCAGGGTGTGGGAAGTCGACACTCGGCAAAGCCATCATGCGCCTGATCAGAACGCCGGGCCGGATCGCCGGTGGAGAGCTCTGGTTCGACGGAAATGACCTGATGACCTACTCGGACAAGCAGATGCGTGATGTCCGCGGCGGCGAGATCGGGATGGTGTTCCAGGATCCGATGACATCCCTGAACCCCGTGCAACGCGTTGTCGAGCATCTCACCGAAACGATCCGCACCCATGAACCAAAGGTGTCGGACCTGGCGGCGACCGCACGTGCCGAGGAGCTCGTCGAGAAGCTCGGTATCCGCCGCGAACGACTCGACGACTACCCACACCAGCTGTCCGGTGGAATGAGACAGCGGGTGATGATCTCACTCGCACTCGCGCTTCACACCAAGTTGCTCATTGCAGACGAACCGACCACGTCACTCGATGTCATCGTCGAGGCCAAGTTCCTCGACTTGCTGCGGGAGCTTCGTGACGAGTTCGACCTCACGATCTTGATGATCACCCACAACATCGGCGTGGTCGCCGAAGTGGCCGATCGGGTGGCGGTCATGTATGCCGGACGAATGGCCGAGGTGGGTGACGTGTACTCGGTGTTTGCCAACCCGAAGCATCCTTACACGACCGGGCTGCTGAGTTCGGTGCCCAACATCGACTTGGCGGAGCACGATCTCTACAAGATGGAGGGATCACCGCCGAACCTCCTGCGCCCACCGACCGGTTGCCCGTTCCATCCGAGATGCCCGAAGGCGATGGAGGTATGTGCGAGAGAGCTGCCTGTCTTCCGTGAGGTTGCCGACGGCCAGTCGACCGCGTGCTGGTTGTACAACGAGGCGGAGGTGAGCAATGGCTGAGAACCTCGTCGAGGTCGTCGGCGTCACCAAGTGGTTCCCGGTAGCTCAGGGATTCATCGACGGAATCACCGGAGCACCCAAGCAGTACGTGCGGGCAGTGGACGGGGTCACGTTCGAGATTCGCAAGGGTGAGGTGTTTGGGCTTGCCGGAGAGTCGGGATCGGGGAAGTCCACGGTCGGCAGGTTGGTGCTGAGGCTGCACGACGTCACCGACGGCAAGGTCGTGTTCGATGGAGTCGACCTCGGTTCCCTGTCCAATGAAGAGATGCGCCGGATGCGACATCGTATGCAGGTCGTGTTCCAGGACCCGCTCGCGTCGTTGAACCCTCGGATGACTGTCGGTGAGACGATCGAACACCCTGCCCGGATTCACATGCCCGACCTTTCCGACGAAGAACGCCACGCGCGGGTGCTCCAGATGCTCGAGCAAGTCGGCATGACACCTGCGGAGTTCTTCTACGGGAAGTACCCACACCAGATCAGCGGTGGACAACGGCAGCGTGTGGTGTTCGCCCGCGGCATGATCACTGCTCCCGACCTCATCGTTGCCGACGAGCCAATAGCAATGGCCGATGTGAGTGTGCGCGCCCTCCTCCTCGACCTGATGATGCAGCTCAAGGCGGAGTTCGATCTCACCTACCTGTTCATCACGCACGACCTGGCGACCGCCAAGTACGTGTGCGACCGCATCGCGATCATGTATCTCGGCAAGATCGTCGAGATAGGACCTCTCGACGTCGTGTTCTCAGATGCCAGGCACCCCTACACACGGGCTCTTCTCGACGCCGTTCCGGTTCCGGACCCGAAGCATCGGAGAACCGCACCGTTGCCCGCGGGCGAGATTCCGAACCCGATCAACCCACCCCCCGGCTGCAACTTCCACCCGCGGTGCCCCATCGCGCAGGCGGGGATTTGCGACGGGATCGATCCTGTCCTGCTTCCTGTAGACGGGAATACCGAACATCTCGTGTCCTGCCATCTGAGAACCGGCGAGTATCAGGATCTGGATCCGATGAGGTAATAGTCGGTTGCTCGGCTATTCAGCTCCTCAGCCGCCAGTCCCCAGCCGCCAGTCGTCAGGCGGGACGCGACCGCATTCGCCGTGAGGCCGTGGGGCGACCGAAGTGCGCGGTACCCACCAAGAGGCGCTTGGCTCTTGCTGATGACTGGCGACTCCTACGGGAGCAGCTCGAACTCCTGAACGACTCCGTGCAGGTGGCTCGTGGCCAGGTCGACGATGTCGTTTGCTGCCGCCTGCACGTCATCGGCTGCGGACTCGTGATGCCCTTCGGTCACGAACAGGGCGGCCGTCGAGGACTTTCCGGCGGCGCTGTCAGCGCTCTGGCGCCAGCACCACCGTCTGGCACAGACGCTGCCGGCTGAGTCGACGAACACGACCTCGCCGGGGGTCGGGTGATCGGCCGTCTCGGTGCCGATGCCGCGAAACACCTCTTCCCCTGTGGCGAAGCGAACGGTGATCGGTGGGGAGACCATGTCGAGGTCGAACACAGCGACGGGCAGCGCGTGCCGTATCGACACGAGATTGCCGATGTCTACGAGAGGGTTGATCGAAGGTACGTCCCCCGTCTTTGACAGACGTCTGAGGAGGGCCTCCACGGCTGAGCGGTACTGCGTCGGTTTCACCCCGAACTGAGTGAACGCCCGCCGCCAGGCTCCAACCGAGGGAACCTGTGCGATAGGAGTGGCGGTCAAACGGTTCAAGGTCTCGAGCTGTGCATCCCGGTACTCGCCGAGGAGCCCGACGGCCTCACCACGCTCGATGCCGTGGATCGATACGACCGCAGCGCGAATCGCCGGAAAGGCTTCGAGAACTGCTTGGTCGTAGGTGAAGGTTGCTGTCACGACTCACGATTCAAGCAGGGGACAGTCTTCAGCTAGAACGCGACCGCAGGTGTTGCCAGGGGGTTGGGCGACAATCTCCCCAGGGTCGGGCGACTGACGACTGAGGACTGCCAGAAAGCCGGGCACCGGCCTTCCTGGCACAATGCTTCCATGCGCATCGGGATCGACGTCGGAGGCACAAAGATCGAAGGGATCGTGATCGACGATGGTCGGCAGGTCGCCCGGCGACGTGTGCCGACGCCGGCGGGTGACTACGAGGCGATCGTCTCGACTGTGGCAGGACTTGTCGAGGATCTTGGCGGGGAGAAGGCCGACTCGATTGGCATTGGGCACCCTGGTGCGATCTCGCCGGCGACAGGACTGATCAAGAACTCGAACTCGACCGCGCTCAACGGGAGACCTTTTGATCGGGATCTAGAGGCGGCGATCGGCCGGCAGATCGCCATGGCCAACGACGCCGACTGTTTTGCATTGTCGGAAGCGACGGACGGTGCCGCCGCAGGTTTCGAGACGGTGTTCGGAGCGATCCTCGGGACCGGTGTCGGTGGCGGGATCGTTGTGAGAGGACGACCCGTTCGCGGCCCGAATGCGGTCACCGGCGAATGGGGTCACATTCAGGTTCCGTGGCCGAAACCTTCAGAGCTGCCGGGTCCGGACTGCTACTGCGGTCGAAGCGGCTGTGTCGAAACGTACCTGTCGGGACCGGGGATGGAAGGCGACTTCGCTCGCATGACGGGCAAGTCGTCAACGAGCCGGGGGATCGTCGAATCGGCGCGGAGGGGTGATTCGGACGCTTCCGCCTGCCTGGATCGCTACGTCGACAGGCTGGCTCGAGGCCTCGCCGCCGTCATCAATGTGCTCGATCCTCATGTCATCGTGCTGGGCGGCGGAATGTCCAATATCACGGAGCTGTACGATCGGGTGCCGCAACGGTGGACTCGGTGGGTGTTTTCCGACGCGGTTTCGACGAAGCTGCGCAAGGCCGTCCACGGCGATTCGAGCGGGGTCAGAGGCGCAGCCTGGCTCTGATCACACGAAGCGCATGCGTGCAGGTTGAAAGGATTCTGCCGGTGACCGAACAACCGGCTCCGACCCGCGCGCGGCTTGAGGTCGGGCAGGTAGGCTGGCTGCACCGTGGAGTCGGGAAGACGACGATGGAAGAAGCCGGTGACGATCGCGGGTATCGCTGTCGCTGTTGGACTCGTGCTTCTCGTCGGGGGTGGTGTCGGGGCGGCACAGTTCGAGAATCGGGATTCGTTCTGTGCTTCGTGCCACTCGGAGCCGGAGAGCGCCTATGTCGATCGGAGCGTCGCTGCACAACCCGTTGATCTGGCCAGCTTCCACACGACAAAGGGCACCCGCTGCATCGATTGCCACTCCGGTCCGGGTCTCGCCGGCAGGGCGTCCGCCCTCACGCTCGGGGCTCGTGACCTGACCCGCTATCTGACCGGCCACTACGCACAGCCGGCCCCTCTCACTCGTCCCATTCCGGATTCGCACTGCATCAAGTGTCATGGCGACATCGCCGACGATCAGGCATTCGACAACCACTTCCACGTGTTCCTGTCCCAGTGGCAGTCGCTGAGTCCTGACGCGGCAACCTGCGTGGACTGCCATGCCGCCCATACGACCGACGGCTCGGCGGACATCATGTATCTCAACCAGGATCGCGCCACGACGGTATGCCAGGCGTGCCACGCGTTCGCCGGCCAGGGGTGATCGCCTAGGCCCTCCCATGCGTCCCGAGGTGAGGAGGGCCCTTGTGCCTATCCTGCCGACTGTGGATCGCACCCGCCATCTCACCGTCGATCAGGTTCGCCGGATCGCTCTGGCAGCACAGGGTCTGACCCGGGCGCGTCCCGAGGGACGGGTCGACGTGCGGCACTTCCGCCGGGTCGTGGGTCACACGGGTGTCGTGCAGATCGACTCGGTGAACGTGCTCGCCCGTGCCCACTACATGCCGTTCTTCTCCCGCATCGGCGCCTACGACCAGACTGCGTTGGATCGATGGCTGTGGGGCTCCCGGGAGATGTTCGAGTACTGGGGACACGAGGCGTCGCTGCTGCCGATCGAAACCAGGCCCCTGTTTGTGCACCGGATGAATGGAGCCGCCGTATGGCGGGCTGTCGAGCGACTCGCCGAGGAGAGGCCAGGGCTCATCGAGCATGTGTACGAGCAGGTGAAGCAGAGGGGACCGATCACGGTTGCCGATCTGGACGCCCAGGAGCGGCGATCCGATGCGTGGTGGGGGTGGCGCTCCGAGAAGGTGGCGTTGGAGTGGCTGTTCCTCAAGGGCCGCTTGACCTCGGCCGGCCGTCCATCCTTTTCCCGGCTCTACGAGATCCCTGAGCGGGTGCATCCGGACGTGCTGGAAGAGCCCGAGGTGGATACCGACACGGCGCGAAAAGAGCTGTTGACGCGAGCATCCCGATCGCTCGGTGTGAGCACCCTTGCCGATCTCGCCGACTACTACCGGCTCCGCGTGCCTGTGGCCAGGCCACTCGTCGAGGAGTTGGCCGACGCCGGGACACTGGAGCGGGTGGAGGTCGAGGGGTGGAAGGGAGGCGCGTACCTCGCACCTGATGCGGTGCTGCCTCGTCGACATCGGGGTGCTGCGCTGCTCAGCCCTTTCGATCCGCTGATCTGGTTCCGTCCGCGCGTGGAGCGGCTGTTCGGGTTCGAATACCGGATCGAGATCTACGTACCCGAGAAGGATCGGGTGTACGGGTACTACGTGCTGCCGTTCCTGCTCGACGGGGAGCTGGTCGGCCGCGTCGACCTGAAGGCCGATCGACAGAACCAGATGCTGATCGTGAAGGCTGCTCACCGCGAAGATGATCAGGACGAGGCCAGAGTCGCGGTCGCCATGGCAGATGAGCTGCGCAGGCTCGCCGGATGGCTCGATCTCGTCGATATCGAGGTCGTCCGCAAAGGCAACCTCGCCGAGGCGTTGGAAAGGCAGATGTGAGTGCCTTCCTTGCGGGGGTGATCGCCGGCTACGGAATCGCCGTCCCTGTCGGTCCGATAGCGGTTCTGATCGTCGGGATCGGTACCAGGTCGGGGTTCCGAAGGGCGTTCTCCGCCGGTCTTGGAGCTGCGCTCGCAGATCTGATCTACGCAGCGATCGCCGCCGTCGCGGGGGCAGCTGCCGCCAAGGCGCTCGCCCCCTACTCGCACCCACTGCGGATCACGGGAGGCATCGTCCTCGTTGTCATCGCGGTACTCATCGCGAGATCTGCCTTTCGGCCATCGTCGAGGCAGGAGACGGGACCGGCGACGAATGCTCGAGCGACGGCGGGGTTCTTGTCGTTGACCCTGATGAACCCAGTAACGCTCACCTACTTCGCCGCCTTGATCCTTGGGGGAGGCGGGGTCTCGGGCGTTTCGAGCGGCCTCTTGTTTGTTGCGGGTGCGTTCCTCGCGTCGTTGTCGTGGCAGACGACGCTCGCGGGGACTGGAGCGGTTCTGGGCCACAAGATGTCGGATCGTGCGAGGGTGATCACCGGACTGGTCGGAGCCATCGTGATCCTTGTCCTCGCTATCGGGATGCTCGCAGGGGCATAGGAGTTGGGAACGACCGGTGCCGTCGTCCGCAGTGAGGCTCACGGATGGATGTATCGTCGGCTTTGCTGCGGGTGATGGACGGAGGGTTCGATGAACGTTCATCAGACTAGAACCCCCATGGATGACGACCCCTGCAAGAGATGGTTGGCAGCGAGGAGCAGCAGGATCACGCCACCTCATGGGAGGGTGATGTGACTGGGTGGGCGCGGGTGAGTTCTCCCGGTTATTGGGGGGTGCCTGTGGGTTGGGATTGTGGGTGTTGGGGGTGGGCGGCCAATTGGCTGGCGGCGAGGGTTATGGGCCTGGGCCTGGTCTTGTTGGGGGTGTCGTGAAGCGTCTTCGGTGTGGTGGGCTGGTGGGATCGAGGTGGTAGCCCATGGTGTGGATGACCACATTCTTCTGTCGGAGAGGAAAGACCTCTCGACGGCAAAGCTCCATCGCCCTACGGTTCCGCAGCGACCACCGGTCGCGGAACATCGAGGCCCCCCTTTCCTCGGGCCGCAGGCTCCACTCCCGGGTCCACCCAGCGGGCCTTTCCAACGGAACGGACAGTCCTCGAGGGCCGATAACATGGACTTGGATCAGCAGAGAAGGCAGTTGTGCCGCGGATACGCGCATCGAACATCGCAGAACACAAGGAACTGACGAGGGCACAGATCATCGAGGCTGCGCAACGGCTCTTCCACGACCTCGGCTACCAGAACACCTCGCTTGGCGACATCGCGGCGGTTGTTGGGATCGGACGCACCACGCTGTATGAGTACTTCACCGACAAAGAGGACCTTGTCGTCTCGCTGGTCGAGAGCGAGCTCCCCAGACTGCTGTTGAGACTCGTCGAATCGGTAGACACGATGGCACCGGCAGGGAACCAGATCGCCGACCTTGCCACGGGAATGGTGAGATTCGTGGCGACCGACCCGACACTCGGCGTGATCCTCCACCGAGACATACCCAAGCTGTCACGAGCCGCGCAGCTTCGCGTGCGGGCGGCCCATGCCGAGTTCAATCAGGCGTTTGGGCGCATCTATGAAAAGGGCGTCCGGACGGGTGAACTCTGCCCTATGAAGGTTGACCTGGCAGGTCGATTCCTCCAAGATCTGATCATGTCGGCCGGGAGATTCCTCATCGCGCAACAGGATCCCACGGTGCGGATGGACGAGGTCACATCGGCGTTGGAGAAGCTCTTATTCCGAGGTTTGACGTGCGAGGGGGGACAGGATGGAGTGGCCGGACCTACCGACTCCTGAGCTCCCCGAGACGCCGTCGACGACGGACCTCCTCACATACGGCCTAGCGGAGTTGATCAGACGCTTGTTCGAGAATCTCGGCAACCCCGAGGCGGAGCCGGTTCATCAGGCAAGAGTCGCAGCGCGTCGCATCCGATCCGACATCCAGACGTTTGGACCGCTTCTCCGGGGCGGGAAGCAGCTGAGGTTCGACCTTCGGACGCTCGGCCGATTCCTCGGAGTTGTTCGGGATAGGGACGTGTTCGCCGATCGCCTGGTTGGGGATGCAGATGTGATCGTCTCCCTGAGGAAGGCGTGGGCGCGCTCACGCGAGGCAGATTGGCAGCGGCTTGTGCGCTACCTGGACAGCGGCGAGTTCGAACGCGTCGCAGCGAGGCTGACTGTCTGGGCGTGTGTACCCCCCGTCCGTGACGATGGTGAGAGACCACCGCTGGCCGTGATGGGACCCCTCGTGTACCAGCGATGGATTCGCCTCGCGGAGTTGGCACGAGCTCCCGAGCCGGCACCGGAGACCCTTCACCGCATCCGGATACTTGCGAAACGGGTTCGCTATGGAGCGGAACTGGTCATGCCCGTTGCCGGACCGAGAGCCGCCAAATTCGCGGAACGCGCCGAACGGGTTCAGGACGTACTCGGCGAGTACCGAGATTCGACCATCGCCCACGATCTTCTGATCGGTGTCGGCGCACAACTCCCCGGCCGTCATGCCGTCGTACTGGGCGAACTCGCAGGGATGGAAAGAGCGAGAGCAGAAGAGGCCGAGAAGGCATGGCTCGCCGCATTCGCATCGCTGGATCGTGAGAAGTTGAGACGATGGATGTGATCGAAGCTGCAGGCGGGGTCATCCTCGACGCCGGCAAGGTGGTGCTCGTTCACCGGCCGAAGTACGACGACTGGAGTTTCCCCAAGGGGAAATTGGACAAGGGTGAGAGTTACGAGAAAGCGGCCGTGCGGGAAGTCGAAGAAGAGACCGGGCTGCGATGCGAACTGGGTGCGTTCATCACCGAGATCGAGTACCCGGTCGAAGGCGTTCGCAAGGTCGTTCGTTTCTGGTGCATGGCTGTTCGGTCGGGTCGTACCGATCTGCGTCCTCCGACGGAGGAGGTCGACTCGGTTCGCTGGTGTCCCGTCGACGATGCGTACTCGCTTCTCAGCTACGACGTAGACAGGGAGATCCTTCGCCAAGTCGTTCAGGACGAGTGCAGCTGAGCGATCTCCAGCGCACCAGACCGCTGGGCCCAGTTCTCGAGCATCCATTGCTGGCTGTCGAGTCCGTTCTTGCTCAACCGCTCGTAGGTTCCGTCCGCTCGAAGCCTGCGGGCCTGGGCCGTATCCTGGAGATGCACCTCGAGAGCGTCGCGAACCAACGCAAGATCATCACCTTCGAGCGGGAACAGCAGCTCGACCCGGCGATCCAGGTTGCGGGGCATGAGGTCAGCGCTGCCTACGTAGACCTCCTCGTTGCCTCCGTTCCGGAAGTAGTAGATCCGTGTGTGTTCGAGGAAGCGTCCAACGACCGACGTCACGGTGATCGTCTCGCTGATCCCTGGGATCCCGGGCCGGAGTGAACAGATGCCTCGTACCTGCAGATCGATCGTGACTCCCGCCTGCGAAGCGGCATACAAGGCTCGAATCATCTTCTTGTCGACAAGGGCGTTGACCTTGAACGCCATGTAGCCATCGCCGTGTTTGCGGTGGCGCTTGGTCTCGCGTTCGATCTTCGAAAGCATCTCCGTCCGCATCGCCGTTGGCGCGACGAGGAGCTTGCGGTAATCGGTCTGGTGTGCGTAGCCGGTCAGGACGTTGAACAACTCGGATACGTCCTCGGCGATGTCCTCGTCATCGGTGAACAGGTCCAGATCCGTGTAGATGCGGGCGGTGACCGGGTTGTAGTTGCCGGTGCTCATGTGAACGTAGCGGCGGAGTCCGGCGGACTCTCGGCGCACCACCATCGTCATCTTGGCGTGCGTCTTCAGGCCGACGAGGCCGTACACGACGTGCACACCTGCCTTCTCCAGCGCTCGTGCCCAACCGAGGTTGTTCTCTTCGTCGAATCGTGCCTTCAGCTCGACCAGCGCACTCACCTGACGTCCGTTCTGCCGGGCTTCCAACAGGGCGTCGACGATCGGTGAGTTCACACCTACCCGGTAGAGGGTCTGCTTGATTGCCAGGACCTTGGGGTCGTGTGCAGCCTGACGGAGGAAGTCCACGACAGGAACGAACGAGTCGTACGGGTGGTAGAGGATGATGTTCTGCTGCCTGATTGAGGAGATGAGGTTGTCACCGATCGTGGCAGGGACGGCGGGCTTGAACGGCTCGTCTTTCAAGTCCGCATGATCGACCGACGTCAACTCCATCAGATCGGCGAGACCGAGGGGACCGTCGAACGCGAACACCTGGTAGGGGGCGAGACCGAGGTTCTTGATGAGCATCGCTCGAACCCATTCCGGCATGGCCCCGTCGATCTCGAGCCGGACCGCCGATCCGAACGGTCGCAGGCCGACGCCCCGCTCGACTGCCGCCGAGAGGTCGGCCGCCTCGTCTTCTTCGATTTCAACGTCCGCATCCCGCGTGAGGCGGAACGGGTACGCGGCGATCACGTCGACGCCCGGGAACAGCATGTCCAGGTTGGCCGCAACGACCTGTTCGATCCAGACGAACGTGGTGGCGGATTCGACGAGTCCAAGATTCTCGTAGCTGTCCGCCGCCTCCTCGCTCGGAACCCGCAACAGGCGAGGGAACACGGCCGGCACCTTGAGTCGTGCGAACAGCTCGCCGCGTTCAGGGTCGTTGACGAGTACGGCGAGGTTCATACTCAGGTTCGCGATGTGGGGGAACGGCCGACCGGGGTCGAACGCGAGAGGAGTCAGCGCCGGGAAGATCTGCCGTTTGAAGTGTCTCCGAAGGAGCCTCCGCTGTCTGCCCTTCAGTTGTTCGTACGGCAGAACCTGCACTCCGGCCTCGCCCAACGAGGGTTGCAGGTCGCTGGTCCAGCTGCCCATCATCGTTTCGAGATGGGGGACGAGCGTCTTGCGGATCTCGGCCAACTGCTCTGAAGGCGTCATTCCGTCCGGAGGCGGTTCGAGGACGCCCGCCTCGAGCTGCCGTCTCAGTCCCGACACGCGAATCATGAAGAACTCGTCGAGATTCGAACCGAAGATCGACAGGAACTTCACTCGTTCCAGGATCGGGTGGCGCGTGTCGAGTGCCTCCTCGAGCACACGCTCGTTGAATGCGAGCCAGCTCAGCTCCCGGTTGAAGTACAACGAGGAGTCGTTGAGGTCAGGTGTTGTGGAACGTGCCGGTTCACTCGCCATGTGGTCCCTATCGGCGTGGTCCTGAACCGAATATACCGATTCCTCCCGCAAACGGTAGCCTGGTCGGGTGAAGACTCTCCTGCTGATGCGCCACGCCAAGTCCGATTGGAACGCCCCGTTTGGACACGATCGAGAGCGACCCCTCAACGAGCGGGGGGTTCGGTCGGCCAGACTGATGGGCCGGATTCTCGCCGACGCAGATGAGCTGCCGGACTCAGTGGTGGCCTCGTCAGCGGTACGAGCCGAGACGACCGTTCGACTTGCAGCCGACGAGGGTGCGTGGCCGACCCCGATAAGGGTCACCGACCTGCTCTACAACACCCGCCCCGAAGAGGTCCTGGCCGAAGTGGCCGCCGAGCCCGATACGACGGCGAGACTGATGATCGTCGGTCACGAACCGACATGGTCGGCGCTCTTGTCCGAACTCGTCGGCGGCGGCAGACATCCGTTTCCGACAGCCGCAATCGCCCGAGTCGACCTGCCGACCGACTCGTGGTCGCTCCTCCAGCCGGGCAGCGGTGAGTTGCGATGGATTCTTCCCCCGAGGCTCGCAGCCGCCGTGATCGGCGAGTGACGTTCACTCGACGTTCACCTTGTAGCGAGGTTCCGTCCATGTATCGTGCCTACGGTTTGGCCGCAAGGAGTGATAGGTGAACGGATCTGAGACGGCCGGAAACCCGGGCGTCGTTTTCGATATGCAGGACGTCAACGTGTTCTACGGGGATTTCCTTGCCGTGCGCGACATCACCATGAAGGTGCAGGCGAACGAGATCACTGCCTTCATCGGCCCCTCTGGGTGTGGCAAGTCGACCGTTCTGCGCACGTTGAATCGCATGAACGATCTGATCCCTGGTGCCCGCATCGAAGGAACCGTCGACTATCACGGCATTGATCTGTACGGCGAAGGCGTAGATCCGGTGGAGGTTCGCCGCCGTATCGGAATGGTGTTCCAGAAACCGAATCCGTTTCCCAAGTCCATTTACGACAACATCACGTTTGGGCCGCGTCTGTCCGGGATCCGGTCGGATCTCGACGACATCGTTGAGGACTCACTACGGAAGGCGGCGTTGTGGGACGAGGTTCGTGACAAGCTCGACGAGTCGGCTATGGCGCTGTCGGGCGGTCAGCAGCAGCGTCTGTGCATCGCCCGTGCCATCGCCACCAAACCGGATGTCATCCTGATGGACGAGCCGGCTTCCGCGCTCGATCCGATTGCAACGCAGCGAATCGAAGAGCTCATGTTCGATCTCAAGAGCCACTACTCGATCGTGATCGTCACGCACAACATGCAGCAGGCCGCCAGGGTGAGTGACAAGGCGGCGTTCTTCAATGTGGACGTGCGCGAGGATGGCGCGAGAACCGGCGTGCTCGTAGAGTTCGACCTGACCGACAGGATCTTCACGAATCCGAGCCGCAAAGAGACCGAGGACTACATCACGGGACGATTCGGATGACACAGCCGAGACGCCGATTCCATGAACAACTCGACGATCTCGAGCATCTCGTCATCGAGATG
>Ga0315542_1001058_pt1 | contig 17321 bp, 14 predicted proteins | sample SalMarSW160120MG_FD_202541 | JGI IMG/M metagenome (GOLD analysis project Ga0315542, IMG submission 202541) | Salt marsh sediment microbial communities from the Plum Island Ecosystem LTER, Massachusetts, United States - Salt Marsh Sediment SW1601-20 ...
TGTTCGAAAGTCCAAAGGACATTCCCGAAACCATGGTTCAGGCCAGTGCAGCAGCATATTGCGCGTCAAAAGATATTCGTATGCTTTCCGAACCTTCGGAAGCCGTGGAAGAATTTCCGCCGGAACGTGATGTTAGCCAGGAACCCCTTAAAATCGGTGTTTTTGTATGTGACTGCGGGTTAAACATCGGTGGGGTAATTAATGCACAGGGTTTGGCGGATTATGCCGGAACACTTCCCGATGTCAAGGTATCGGAAATGATCGGGCATGGATGCAGTCGGGAATCCTTGGCACGTATTGAAAACATTATTATCGAAAAGAATCTGAATCGGGTGGTCATCGGTGGGTGTTCGCCCAGAACTCACGAAACCAAATTTCAGGACATCCTTCGCCGGGCCGGTCTCAATAAATACCTTGTAGAAATCGCCAACATACGGGATCAGGATACATGGGTTCACTTTGATCAACCCGATGATGCATACAATAAGGCTCAAGAGCTGATTCGTATGGCGGTGACCAGTGTGGCCTTGTCTCGCCCGCTTACGGACAATGTGTTTTCCATGAACAAGGATGTCCTTGTGGTGGGCGGCGGCGTGACCGGAATGAACGCTGCGTTGAGTATGGCCGATATGGGATTTAAGGTGTATCTGGCAGAACGATCCGAAGCATTGGGCGGTATTGCAAAAAAAATCCATAAGACCATCGAAGGGGATGATGTTCAAGCCTATATGACGGATCTGATTGACAGGACCATCCAACATGATCACGTCGAGGTCATCACCAATGCGTTTATTGTGGATCATACAGGTATGCCGGGTATGTTCAAAACCGGGTTCCAAATTGCACCGCAGATGTTTTACCGGCAGATCGAGCACGGCGTGACCATTTTGGCCACCGGAGCTCTGCCGAACCAACCCAAAGAATATCTTTTGGGGGAACATAAAAAGGTCATGACCCAACTCGATATGGATGAGATGCTTGAAAATCATCCGGATGAAATCGAAAATTTTTCGAATGTTGTCATGATCCAGTGCGTGGGGTCCCGGTGTCCGGATAATCCGAACTGTTCACGTGTCTGTTGCCAATCCGCGGTTAAAAATGCGCTCAGGATGCTGGAACTCAATCCAGCCGCTCAGGTCTTTGTTTTGTATCGAGATATGCGAACCTATGGATTTTATGAAGATTATTATAAAAAAGCCCGTGAAAAGGGTGTTATCTTTGTCCAATATGGGGCGGATGACCCACCCGAAGTTCAAGCTGTTGATGAACAGTTGGAAGTCACATTTTATGATCCGATTCTCAGACAAACGGTATCGGTTCATTCGGATTGTTTATGCTTGAGCACGGGGTTCATTGCGGACGAGGAATCCACGGAAGATTTGGGCAGAATATTTCATATTCCGAAAACCATTGATAACTATTTTCTTGAGGATCATATCAAACTCAGACCTATAGACCTGCCGGTCCCGGGATTTTTTGTGGCTGGTGCAGCCCATGCACCCAAGACCATACGGGAGTGTATTGCCCAGGCCCAGGCTGCGGCTGGCAGAGCCCATTGCCTGTTGGCCAAGGATACGTTGAATCTCGGCGCTGCCATTGCACGGGTAGAGAAAGAGAAATGTGCGGCCTGTTTGATCTGTGTTCGGGCCTGTCCTTTTAACATACCATTTATTAATGCGGACGGATATTCTGAAATCGATCCGGCCCAGTGCCATGGATGCGGAATATGTGCCGCTGAATGTCCGGCCAAGGCCATTCAACTTATGCAATATGAAGACGATCAGATCATAGCCAAACTGATCGGGCTTTTGGAAAGGGTAAACTAATGGAAAATTTTGAACCGACTATTGTGGCTTTTTGTTGCCATTATTGTGCATATACGGCGGCGGATATGGCAGGGAGTAAACGACTTTGCTACCCTTCCAATGTCAAGATTATAAAGGTGCCCTGCTCCGGTAAGGTCGATGCCATTCACATTATGAAAGCCCTTGAAATGGGGGCAGACGGTGTTTATGTCGCAGGTTGCTTGGAGGGTGACTGTCATTTTAAAAACGGTAATATCGAAGCGGCTAAGCGCGTTGCATACATAAAAAAACTACTTGATGAAATTGGAATCGGCGGAGAACGGGTTGAGATGATTTTAATGTCGGCGGGCATGGGGGAACGGTTTGCACAGACAGCTGTCGATATGACGGAAAAAATTCGCAAACTGGGACCCAACCCGGTTAAATCCGCTTCTCTGGATAAAGCACCTGACGCGGCATAATTATAACGTTTATATAAAAGGAGAGTGAACGACAATGATCACTGCTGAACGTAAACCAATGGAAGAACTCATTGAATGCCTGCGACCGTATCACCGCATTCTTCTTGTGGGATGCAACGAGTGCGTGACGGTTTGTGCGGCGGGAGGGAGAAAGGAGGTTGGAATTTTGTCTTCCGCCCTCCAGATGGCATTTATGAAAGAAGGAAAGACCCTTGAGGTCAAAGAAATGACCCTTGAAAGGCAATGCGATCCTGAATATGTTGAAGAACTTGTCACACAGATTGATCAAGTAGAAGCGGTCATGTCCATGGCTTGCGGCTGCGGAGTCCAGGAAATTGCCAGGCGGTTTAAAGCCAAGCCGGTTTACCCGGCGGTGAACACAACGTTCATGGGCGCTTCGGAACGTCAGGGGGTGTGGGCCGAAAGATGCCAGGGATGCGGAGAGTGCGTTTTGGGGTTGACCGGTGGGGTCTGTCCGATTGCGCGATGTTCAAAGCGGCTCTTGAACGGCCCTTGCGGTGGATCCACAAACGGCAAATGTGAAGTGAGTCCGGACATGGATTGCGCCTGGCAGCTCATCTGGGATCGGCTGAAAGCGTTGGGAATAGAAGATCAATACGAAAAAAATATAGCGGCAAAAGACTGGCGAACAGGTCGCGGTGGCGGACCCCGTAAAATAATAAGAGAGGATTTGGTAAAATGAAGACCGAAAGTGTACTGGAAAAAGTTTTTGCTTCAGGTGAGTTGGCGGTGACCTCCGAATGCGGGCCTCCACGGGGTGCCGTTCCGGAAAAGATTATAGAAAAAGCCAAGATGCTTAAAGGATATGTGGATGCGGTGAATGTTACGGATAACCAGACAGCTATGGTCCGGATGTCCAGTTTTGCCGCCTGTGTGTTTATTAGACAATTGGGAATGAGTCCCATTCTTCAGATGGTGACCAGAGATCGTAACCGGTTGGCCATGCAGGCGGACATTCTGGGCGCCTATTCACACGGCATCGATAACATACTCTGTTTATCCGGTGATCACCCCCACTTTGGCGATCACCCCATGGCTGCCAATGTGCATGATATTGATTCTGTTCAGTTTGTTCAGATGATCAAAGATATGCGGGATAAAGGAAAATTTCAGGGCGGAGATGATATTCTGAATCCACCCAAAATGTATATCGGTGCGGCAGCCAACCCGTTTGCCGACCCTTTTGAATTGCGGGTGGCTCGCCTGGCTAAAAAGGTCAAAGCAGGAACCGATTTCATTCAAACCCAGTGTATCTACAACCTGGACAAATTTGAGAAATGGATGGAAGGTGTCTGTGACCGGGGGCTGCATGAAAAGGTCAATATTATGGCCGGAATTACGCCCATGAAAACCGTAGGAATGGCCAAATACATGAAAAACAGGGTGCCTGGAATGGATGTGCCGGATGAAATAATCAAACGTATGGCCGGTGTTCCCAAAGAAAAACAGCCCGAGGAAGGAATCAAAATCAGTGTGGAAGCCATCGAGCGGTTGAAAGAAGTGGAAGGCGTAAAAGGATTCCACGTTATGGCCATCGAGTGGGAACAGAAGGTTCCGGAGATTGTGGAAAGAGCCGGGCTCCTTCCGAGACCGAAAGTTGATATTTAAATTACTTGTTGATTAGATGGAAAAAATGTGCTGATTATATGGAAGAAGCGGACGGTCTATTATAAAAAAAAGGAGGAGGAAAGTTAATGAGCGATAAACAACTCATTTTAGTTGTAGATGATGACCCTGATCTGGTTGAATCCATTTCCATGAAGTTAGAGAGCTATAATTTCCGGGTGGCCAAAGCTTACGACGGCGTTGAGGCCTTTGAAAAAATTAAGGAAGAGCGTCCCGAACTCATTATTCTAGATGTCATGATGCCGAGAAAAAACGGGTATGAGCTGTGTGATGAGCTTAAAAAGGACGATCAATACAAAGATATTGTCGTGGTGCTTCTTACCGCAGTGGGAGATGCTGTAACAACGACCAAATATACCCATTTTGGCGGCAAAACTACTCTGGCTGACGATTTTATTCCCAAACCCATCGATCTGGACAGGCTGATGGAAATTGTGAAAGAAAACCTCGAATAGGAGGTCATCGTCTTCCGATATTGAAACAAAGTTTTTTAATAAGGATGGTTCCGATTAAAGGGGAAGTTTTTTCTTCCCCTTTCTTTAACATTTTAATTCCTTATGAGCATCATCCAGACAGGTCTTGACAAAAAAATACAAATCAATGGTATTAAGCTCAGTACCAAACTGGTACAGATAAATCTTTTGAATGGTTCCCTTCCTGAGAATACTCGACCTCTTTTTTTTCGACTTCTATCCCAAAATCAAATAAACATCCCATTTATTTTGCTCACCGGCATGGGAGAAAATATTCTGGGATCATGCTGTGTTGAATCTGAAGATATCAACCGGGTAAAAAAATTGATCGATAAGGAACCCACCCTAAAGCAAAATATAGAATTTATACCGTCTGTAGGTGCTTTGTCCATATTCCCACATCATTCGAACCTGAAACTGTTGGGCCTGTCCTTTTATCTTTTCGGTAAGCAACGCCTGCCGTTATACGGTATGGCCTCATCCATATCCTCTCTGACATTTATTACGAATTATTCACAATTGGACGAAGCTGTTTCAATTTTGCTGGAACATATAGACCTGCCGCCGAATCATGCACCGTTCAGGCCGGAAATTCATGTGATACAAAAGAAAAGGTAACAATTCAGCCACAAAGACTCTAAGGCACCAAAATAATAATCTAAGGAAAAAGCAGTGGAAACGTTTGCCGTTTATTGGGAGCCTAAACCTAAAACATATGGTTTTAAAGAAGTTATTGATTTGTCTTTATTGAATATTGAAATTAAACCGGGGAAAATGTCCCAATGGGGTCTTATGCTCATGGAATTGGCAGATCTTGATTTCGGTTTCCACTTAATTTTGGCAAAGTATTCAACGCATCAGAAATTTCGATTGTACATTTTACTTGAGAAGCCTTGGGCAGATCATGTATTATCTTATATCGGCAGGAAAATCGATCTGGATTCCGAAAAAGATTTTCATTTAACTTATCCAGTGGAACTCATAAGCTTTCAGGGCCCTCATTTTGGAGACAGATATGGAATCGCTGATACGGCTTTTAAAGCATTGGACGGGCAAGGAGTTCCAATTTTAATAACGGTATGCTCCGGGGCTGCCGTTTACATTGTACTGCCCGAAAAAAAACTGAAGGAGGCCAGGCCTCTTTTATTAGAGGCATTTGAGGTTCCATAACAATAGGATTTAAGGATTTAAAAAATTCATAGCCGTTCAAAAATCGGCATCAGCCCACGAATATGAAATATATTACAGTCACCGAAGAGTTCGACTGGAGAATGAAGGTTTTCAATTCCCTACCTTTTCCTTCCCTGATTCTTACACCGGATAAAGTCATTATCTCTGCGAATCAAGCCTTTCTGGAAAAAAAGCAAACCGATTTAAAAAAAATTGTCGGCAAAACATGTCACCAGGTTTTTTATGATACTGAAAAACCTTGTTCCCATGCAATCTGTCCTTTTTCCAAGGTCATCGCCGAAAAGAAATCACAATCCATACTCAGACGAACAGAATTTGATGGCAACGAGGAAGTATGGGTAGATCGAATGTTTTCACCCATTCTGGATGACCATGGTGATGTCAAATTTGTAATGGAAAGTGTTCGCGATGCTTCACGGGTGATCACTTTGGAGAAACGATCCATTCATATCCGACAATTTATGGATAAGGTCATACAAAGCTCGCCCAATGCAATTATCTCTGCCGATAGAGATGGAAATATTTTATTAATGAATCAGGCGGCGGAAGATTTATTCGGCTATCCTATGGAAGAAGCCATTCGCACAAAAAACGCGGAGGACTTTTACCCGTTTGGAAAAGCCAGGGACATCATGAAGAAATTGAAAAACAAAAATTTTGGTGGAGAAGGAAAGTTAACTGCCACGCGAGTTGATGTCGTTAACGCCGCCGGTGAGGTTATCCCTGTTGAAATGACTGCCAACCTTATATATGAAGGCGACAAGGAAGTGGCCAGCACCGGAATTTTTTATGACCTCAGAGAAAAAATTGCTGCGGAAAAGAAACTTAAGGAGATGTTAATCCAGGTCGCTCAGTCGGAAAAAATGGCGTCTTTAGGTCAACTGGCAGCAGGGGTAGCCCATGAAATCAATAATCCGCTGACCGGGATTCTTCTATATGCAAACCTGGCGCTGGAACGTTTTGATAATGAAGATCCGGTTGGGAAATATTTAAAATCTGTGATCGATGATGCGGGCCGGTGCAGGGATATTGTGAAAAACCTTCTGGCTTATAGTCGCCAGGCAAGCCCAACCAAAGAAATATTTCAAGTCAATTCGCTGGTAAAACATAGCTTGGATCTTATAAGAGATCAGGAACTTTTTTTGAATATATCGCTCGTTAAAGAAATGTCCGGGGACATGATGATGATTCATGCGGATAAAAATCAGCTTAGCCAGGTCGTCATAAACTTGGTAATGAACGCCATCGACGCCATGAACAAAAAAGGGACCCTTACCTTCCGGACATATCGAAACAAACCCGCCAAAAAGGTATACATCGAAGTTTCGGATACGGGATGTGGTATCTCTAAAGAACATTTATCTAAAATATTCGATCCGTTTTTTACCACAAAAGAAACTGGAAAAGGCACCGGCCTTGGCCTGAGCACCTCCTATGGAATCGTAAAAGAAAATGGCGGCCGAATTACCACCAAGGGAACGGGTTCTCAGGGGACAACATTTTTAATCGAACTTCCACTTTATACACCGGATGAAAAAACTCCGACTCCATAGAACAAATAAGGGGAGGTGGCTATAATCATGAAAGAAAAGCAATCCACTGACATTTTATTTAAGCTCAAAATCCTGGTGGTCGATGACGAAAAGGTGATTCGAGAGGGCTGCCGTGAAGTACTTACCCTGGAGGGATTTGAGGTCGTCTTGGCCGAGAACGGAGAGCAGGGGTTGGAAATGATTGAAAAGGTGCATTTTGATGTTGTCCTTCTGGACCTCATGATGCCGGGCATATCGGGTTTTGATGTTTTGTCACATGTTAAAGCACTCCACCCGGACACGTCCATTATCGTCATCACCGGCTACGCTACTGTTGAACATTCAATTGAAGCCATGAAAAACGGCGCATTTGATTTTATTCCTAAGCCTTTTTCTCCGGATCAGCTCAGGGTGGTGGTGTCCAAAGCCATCGAACATACCAGCGCGCTCAAAGACATCGCCAACGAAAAATCCAGAATGCGCGTGCTCATTAATCTTTTGGCCAACGGCGTCATGGTTACGGATGTCGAAAAAAACCTGGTGCTTGCCAATCCGGCTTTTATGAAAATAATGGGCTTCAAAGGAGATGATATCATTGGTCGTCCGTTTACGATGCTGATTAAAAATGAACAACTCCGACAAATGATCGAGAGTGCTCTTTCCATGACCGAAGATGTTCTCACCGAACTGACCGAAGAACTGGACATCGGAGAGGGCGAAGAAGATAAAAAGGCCATATATGTTGCCAAATGCCGCCCTTTCAGAGACCGAATCGGCCGGAATTTAGGAACCATTACCGTTCTGAGCGATATTACCTATTTAAAGGAAATCAATCAGCGCCAGTCTGATTTCGTGTCCATGGTGGCACACGAAATTCGAAGTCCCATGAACTCTGTTATGGCGCAGATCAAAGTCATTCAAGATGGGCTGGCCGGTGACGTTACGCAAAAACAAAGTGAAATTCTGGGCAGGGCCTCGGAGAAAATGAACGGACTCGTTTCCCTTTCTTCTGAGCTTTTGAATATGGCCTCGAGAGAGGCCGGATTGATAGTCTTAGAAAGAACCGAATGTGATATGGCTGAAGTTATAAAGGACCAGGTCGATTTTCATCAACCCAAAGCCCAGGCAAAAAAGATCCAACTCGAACTGGACCCGTTACCGGATTTTCCACCGGTACTTGCCAACAAACAAAACATGGAAGAGGTGCTTTCCAATCTGATTGCCAACGCCATCAACTATACTCCCGAAGGGGGAAAGATCACCATCGCCGCCCATCCGGAAAAGCATCATTTGTGCATTAGTGTCAGGGATACCGGTCTGGGAATTGCGGAGGAGGAGTTGGGGCGAATTTTCGACCGATTCTATCGCGTTAAAAATGAAAAAACCCGATACATTATCGGTACCGGTTTGGGGTTGCCCATCGTTAAAAGTATTGTCGAAGCCCATGACGGAATGATCCGGGTCGAAAGCAAGCTTGATCACGGAAGTACGTTTTATGTATATATTCCCTTCGTAACGTCATAAAATTGAGACCCTTGGAAAACGCTTCCTTTTGACACTCTTAAAACCCGGCCACTGAACCTTAAATCCCCATTGTTTTATAGGCATAACGGATTTTTTGGGTTAGAAGACGGGTCCCCATTTCAAGGGATAGGGTGAGCGCTTTTTCTAAAGACTTCTGTATCAGGCTTGGACGGCTTTGGGATAAAAGCCGACTCTTGGCTAAAAGTGCCTGAGCCGTTTGTTTTTTTGCACCGCTTTTTCGCGTCAGAGTCATTGCTCTCCGAATGGAATCAAGCCCCTTTTTATTATCCCCAAGTCTGCCATAAAGTTCGCTCATGGCGATAAGGAGTCGGGTCTTGTAACGCCAGCGTGTATACGAAATGCCGGGTTTTTTGACTTCCTGCCACACGCTTTCCAACATATCTTTAGCACCGGATAGGTCATTCATCGCTAAATAATTTTCGCCCAAATTGATTTGGGCATTATGAATGATTTCAGGATCGCCCGTGCTTATTGCTTCTTCAAGGGATTGCTTGTTAAGCCTTACGGCATCCTGGAATTCACCGATTTCAGCATGAACCCATCCAAGCGTATTTAAGAATCTTGGTCGCCAGAATTTATCATCCACCCCCTCCAGTTGCTTCAAACCGGCCTTGAGTTGCTGTTTTGCTTTATCTATCTGCCCCAGGGCGCCATAGGCAGATCCTTGGATAAAATATAACAATATCCTAAAATAAGGGCTTCGGATTTCCAGATTTAACATGTGGAGCTGTCGGCATAACTCGAGGGTTTTTTCGAATTCTCCAATCCAATTATAATACCGGGCAAGATTGACAAGAGTCCAGGCTTTGCCTTCAGATGTGTCCAGCTTTACCCCAAGGTCAAACGCCTCTGTCAACAAATTGGCTGCCTCTTTTAAATTTCCCAGCACGGCATAAACAAAACCTAAAAAACCGGTCGCTTTAAGGAGAATTTCAGGAAAATCTTTTTGCCTGCTTAGGCGGATGGCTTTGATAAGCATCGTCTGTGCAGACCGGGGTTGATGCATGTAAAAAGAAATCCATCCAAGTCGAAAAAGAGCCTCGGCTTCTGCGTTATGGTCACATAAACGCCTTGCTTCAAGCAATAAATTTTCAAAAACTGTTTTGGCGGCACCCATCTGTCCCATGCAAAAATGAATCTTTCCTTTGCGAAAAAAAAGATCGAGGCTTTTTACATCCGAACGTTCCCATTGACCTTTAGAAATGATATCAAGGGCTCTGTCAATGCTGGTCAATGCCTCCTGACAGGCATAGGAATAACTGGCTTGTTCCATGGCTTCCAAAGTATATCCAAAAGCCTTGGGCCAATTTTTGGCTTCGTAAAAGTGATGCGCCAGCAAATCAAAATTGGCTTTCAGGTTCTTTGGGTATAAGGTCTCTATGGTTTTTCCCACGACTTGGTGAAAACGTCGCCGATCCCGGCGAAGCAGGCTGTGATACGCCACTTCCTGCATTAATGGTTGCTTGAATTGATATTGCGGCCTGTCATTAGAAAAATTCTGTTCTAAGATTCCTTGCTTTACAGCTTCTTCCAGAAAGTTAGACAGATTTTTGGGCGATTCAGTCAAAGGCTCTAAAAGGTCATATGGGAACTCTTGGCCAATAACAGCGGCCAATTGAATCAAATGTTTCAAATCCGAATGAAGAGCGTCCAGTCTTGCTGCTAAAATTCCCTGAATACTTTCCGGCGTTTCTATGTTGTGGACAGGCACTTCGAGCGTATATTGAGATTTCTCAGAATCAATCAATCCCTGTCGTTTTAGCGCCTCTCCCATTTCAACCAAAAAAAGAGGATTTCCCCCTGCTTTTGAAACGATTTTTTTACAGATGTTCGGGTCAAAATACCTGGTTTTCAAAATTGAAGTTAAGAGGTCAGTGGCCTGTTTACCAGACAAGGGATTTAGCCGGATAGGTTCCATCGTCAGATCGGGAAACCAAATACCGGGTTCGGATCTTCCCATGCAAACTATTAAAACCGGTATTTTTTTCGGGGATTGGGTCAAAAACATTAGAAATTCTCGGGTGGACGCATCTGCCCATTGCATGTCGTTTATGACCATAATTACGGGTTTGTCTTTAGAAATGGATGCAAGCAAATCCCGAATCGCCCTGAACAAGGCTTTCTTTTTCCACTCAATGGTCAAGTGGAAATCCTCAATTTTTTTTTCGACCCCTGAAAACAGATCAAACAAATGATCCAGAGAAACTGACGCTTCAGTTCCTTTGAGCGTGTTTCGTATTTTCGATTGTACTTGATCATCCGAGTCTTGCTCGTGAAGATTGAAATAGAATCGAAACATACGTTTCAAGGGGAACAATGCCGTTAATTGGCCATAAGGCCTACAACGCCCTTCAAGGAGAAGGGCCCTTTTTTTTACAATGGACCGGGAAAAATGTTTAAAGAGCCTGGTTTTGCCGATGCCTGCCTCTCCGGTAATCGCGGTAATTATCGGGCCATGTTCGATGGATTTTTCAAATACGTTTGTTAAAAGAGCAATTTCCTTTTCTCGATTCACAAAAGGAATGCCGGTCCTTACATCGTTGCTTTCCACATGTTTGAGAGCCCGTTCCCGAACCAGAAGAAATACCTCGACAGGCTCTTTCTTTCCTTTAACGATCCGTTGACCTACATTATCAAAAAGAAAATGGTTCTTTGCATTTTGAAACACACGTTTTGAAACCAATATGGTGCCTGGTTCTGCCATTGATTCGAGACGGGCCGCCAGATTGGTGGTATCTCCCACAGCCGTATAGTCCAAACGCAGGTTGTCGCCAATGGCGCCCACGACCACAGGCCCAGTGTGAATACCGATGCGTAATTTAAAGGTAACATCATAACGTTTAACAATTTTTCGATGAAATTCTTTCATCCGCTTTTGCACCTGCAAAGCTGCATAGCAGGCCGGCCGGATGTGGTCATCATAGGCAATCGGTGCTCCGAAAAGGGCCATAACTCCGTCACCGGTATACTGGTTGATCGTCCCTCCTGTTTGGTGGATTTCCTGGCCCAGAATTCCAAAACAGTCATCCATAATTTCGTGAACATCTTCGGGGTCCAGCTTTTCTACAATGGTCGTGAAATCAGCTACATCTGCAAACAGCACAGATACCAATTTTCGTTCACCAATCAGGGTGCTTTTATATTTAAATGCTCTTTCCAACAGAAACCGGGGTGTATATTCCAGTGCAGATCTTCTGGCATAAGCGGGAACAATATCCGTGTGGACGATTTTTCCCTTACATCGTGTGCAAAATTTAGAACCAGCTAAATTTTGATACCCACAGGCCGGACAGGCCACAGTCAGGGAACTACCACATTTACCGCAGAAATTCATACCTTCAGGGTTATCGAATTGACAGCTAGAACATTTCATAATGTCTATGCCTTCTGAAAAATAACATAATAATATATCATATCATAGGACTTAAAACCAATTCTTTTTTAAACTTGGAAATGCATTAAGATCCGTATGCGGCAGAAAAAGTGCTGACGTGAATTCGTCCATGAACTGGTTATTGCTGCTAAAATCGATGTACGTCATATTGTTTGAAATTTCCCGGGCTTCATTTCTGCAATCATCTGACAGCAGGGCCATATAAGCGCCCACAATAGAGCTGTTTCCATAGTATTTAAATTTATTCCGATCAATATCCGGGAGCATCCCGATGGTTATCGCTTTTTCAACATCGAGATATTGGCCAAATCCCCCAGTCACCCAAACTCGGTCCACCATCGAAAAGTCAAGTCCGGCTTGATTGAGCAAAACCTTGAACCCGGCATAAACAGCACCCTTACTGAGAATCAGGCTGTGAATATCCGTTTCCGTAAAAACAATATCCTCTTCCATTGAGGTTTTATAGGCATCGGCCAGGATATATGCCGGATTTGCTCCAAGTTGCTTCATTCTGGGATGAGAAGATTCCAGCTTAAACTTTCCGGCGGCATCGACGATTCCGGTTAACAGCATTTCAGATATCAAATCAATCATTCCGGAGCCACAGATCCCGCGGGGCAAAACGTCTCCAACGGTAGAAAATGCCGGTTCAAAAGTTGTCGGATTAATGGATACCTTTTCAATGGCCCCATCTTCGGCACGCATTCCCCACCGTATTCCGCCGCCCTCAAACGCCGGCCCGGCCGAGCAAGATGCTGTCATGAGCCAGTCTTTGTTACCGAGAACAATTTCGCCATTGGTACCTACATCGATAAACAGGGTCAGAGGTTTTTCCCGGTGAAGCCCGGTGTAAAGCAGCCCGGAGACAATGTCGCCCCCAACATAGCTGGCGGGTCCTGGCATGATAAAAACGGCCGCAATTGGATTTGCCTTGAGGCCGATTTCACCAGCTTTAAAAATGGGAAACTCCGAGACAGAAGGAATATAAGGTTCGCGTCGAATAAAGCGCGGTTCAATCTGCAAAAGCAAATGTGTCATGGTGGTGTTGCCGGAAATCACTACATTTTTTATTTGGTTGTGGTTTGCGTCCGCGCCATCCAGAGCTTCGCTGACCAAATTGTTAATGGTTGTCAGACCCATCCGACTCAATTTTTTGACGCCATCTTTTTCTGCACAGACAATCCGATTGATCACATCGTCGCCGCAGGCAGCCTGCCGATTATGTCCGGACGTGGCGGTGACAACCGATCCGTCCACCATATCCACAAGATAAACGACGATGGAGGTGGTGCCGACATCAACAGCTAGACCCAACGATCTTCCTCTCCCGTTTCCGGGAACTACTTGTAGAACCTCGTTTGAACATTTTTTTTGAATAATAGACGCCGTTACTTTCCAGTCGTCCCCTCTCATGGCGGTCGCCAGTTCACGAATCACTTTGATTCCGACATTCAATCTGCTTACATCGAATCCGTCTTTTTTCAATCCACGACTGAGTCGATCTAGATCACTCGCCGAATCGTCAAGGGTCGGCGGCTCAAGTTCAAGGGGAATCTCCATGAGCATGGGATGGATATCTTTAACCAAGCCTTTTAACCGAACTGTTACTTCCTGACCCATTCCTGCGACTTTAAGTTTTCTTTCGATGGTCTCTTCCGGTATTTTCACTTTAGCATCGCTAAGAAGTTCCGTCTGACAGGCAAGAACATAGTTTTCTTCCTTTTCCCGATCGCTAAGCAAAGCTGTCGGTTCGCTTTTTACATTACCGGATACCATGACCAGTTTGCACTTGCCGCAAGATCCTTTTCCATTGCAGGACGCATTTAAATGGACGTCTGCCGCCTGTGCCGCTTCAAGCAAGGTGCTTCTCAAAGGAACTGAAACTTCTTTGCCTTCGGGCTCGAAAATTATATTAAAGGTTTCAACATCTTCTTCAGCTTTACGCTCTTCGTCCCAGCTCGTTTGCCTTTTTTCCATAAACCAGATCGGACATGACGATCGGAATTTGCAGTAAATTTTCGGATCACGGCATCGTAGGCATTCCTCGCACATATAAATATTGTATTTTGAACATAAAAAGCTGGTTTCTCTATCCGGATGGTTTGTGCATTTACCCATTCTAATTATCTCCTGTGTTAAATTGATATTTTTTCCTGAACTTCGTTCATAAAAAATCCATTGATTCTTTTCAGTCTCTACAATGTGACCATTTGCACAGGACTTGGCTTTCGGCTGTTTTGGAGAAATACAATATTTGTGCCAGGTTGTGTTGTAAAGGATTCCTCAAAAAAATTATAAAGGAAGTATTGAGAGGTGAGACAAATGATCAGATGCAAAATTGTCATTTTCACGAAAAAATGCAAATCGACCCAATAGACCTATCCCATAGGGCCGATTTGCATTTTAATAGGAGGGGTATAATGCAACAATGGAGGTAAGGCCAAGTTTCACCCCGATAAAGTAAATAGCAAATTTAGTGCCAATTTTATCAAGATGAATGTTCAGCGAATTTTCGAACCGGTCTTATCCCGTATTTCTTCATTCGGTTCCAAACGGTGATACGAGAAACCCCTAAAATACGCGCTGCTTTGGTTTGATTACCGCCGGTTTGTTCAAGAGCGTCTATTAACCTGGTTTTTTGAATCTCATCACGGTTGGGGCTGATTTTTTCATCAATTGGATCAGCTTTATGGTTCAGAAAAACATCCGGCGGCAGGTGTTGAGGCTCAATCACAGAACCTTTACAGGTGACAAAACCATATTCCAGGGCGCTTTTTAATTCCCTGACATTACCCGGCCATGAAAAGTTCATTAAGGCTTCCATGGCAGGATTGCTGATGGCATCGATTTTTTTCTCGTTTTTAAGCCGTATCCTTCGAAAAAAAGATTCTGCCAGAAGAGGGATGTCGCTGCGTCTCTCCCGCAAAGGGGGGATAACAATGGGAATGACATTGATTCTGTAAAACAAATCTTCTCTGAACAAACCCGATTCCACAAGCTTTTTTAAATTTCGATTGGTGCCTGATATGATGCGGACATCGATATGAACCGGCCGGTTGTCTCCCACCCGTTCGATGACCTTTTCTTCAAGCACCCGCAGCAACTTGACCTGGGTGGAAAAGGGGAGGTCGCCGATTTCATCTAAAAATATATCGCCGCCCTGGGCAGCCTCAAATCTTCCTTGCCTGTTCTGAAAAGCGCCTGTAAAGGCCCCTTTGACATGGCCGAACAACTCGCTTTCCAATAGAGACTCATTGAGTGCGGCACAGTTCACTTTAAGATACGACTTGCTCTTTCGAGGGCTGGTATTATGAATTGCTGCAGCGACAAGTTCTTTTCCGGTGCCGCTTTCCCCGTAAATAATCACCGGTGCATCCGAACGGGCTGCATTGGTAATCAAATCGAATACCTGTTGCATGGGACCTGATTCACCGAGAATCCCATAAAAGCCGTCCCTGGAACTTAATTCTCTGCGGAACGCTTCGATCTGGGTATCCTTTTTCAAAAGTTCCGAAATATCGGTCAGCGTCTCAACGGCACCGATAACCTTTCCATGGGTGTCGTGAAGGAGAGAGGCGTTTTTTAATACATTAATGTAGTTGCCGTCTGCTTTTTGAATCGCACATTTACTCATTTTTACCGCACCGGTTCGAAACAAAACACACCAGTGATCTCCCCGTTTCTCTCTGGCAGCTTCACACGTATTACAATTTAACGTGGAGCAGGATTCTCCGATGATTTCAGACTGTCTATAGCCGGTTATTTTTTCAAAAGCTTTATTCGCCGAAACAATGGTTCCAACTTTATCCACAATCATGACGCCGTCCTGGATGGTGTCCACTACGGTTTTCCAGTATTTGTTAAGTTCTTGTTCAAACTTGTTAATTTCTCCTGTTAAAGCTTAACACATGTTAAGACCATATATTAACAACTTAACAGTAATTGTGCAAGAGGAAATATGAATAATTCACGTATTATTTCCATGGCTCCTATTATGGGTTCATGAGGTTTTTTCTATTTTACCATCGCATCCGTATGATTTTACCTTAAAAAATTTTCCCGGCCTGCTCCGACTGATTGACGTTGCTGAAAATTGAGGGTGCGAAACTTGAGTTATAAATTATTTTCATTAATTGGCATTCTCTTTGCAAAAATGGAACATAAAAAAATTAGGGTAAATGATTGGAAACAAAAATAACTCATAAATTCGATCTTCGGGAAACCTTTACCCTCTTTACTTTCCTCAAGGTAACCCAGACTTTCAGAGAGATGAAGGCTGGAGAAATATTGCAGATAAAAGGAGATGATCCCAAAATTCGAAAAGAAATTTTTAAGGTTTTACACACGATGAATTATGCTGTGATCGAGACAAAAGAAGACGGGGATTATTACTGTATCTGTTTAAAAAAGGAAAATTAAAAAGTCGCATTGGGCGGCAGCATAAATTTATTTTTATAAAAAGGAGAACATTATGTCAAATTTAGATTTAAGCGCCATTGAAGCAGCAAGTACAGTCGATGCCAGGGGAAGTGCCTGTCCAGGACCCCTTCTGGAAGCCAAAAAGGGAATCGGTAAAGTAAAAGTCGGAGAAATTCTGGAAATACTTTCAAATGATTCAAGTACCCGCGCGGACATTCCGGTCTGGGCTAAAAAGGTGGGTCATGAATTTTTGGGGCATATGGAAGCCGATGGTTATGATAGAATTTTTGTCCGTAGAAAAAAATAGGGAATTCTTCAGCGAATTAATCCATATTAATTAATATGTTCAGTTCATTTTTAAACCATCAGTTATTTATTTTGAACTAGTGTGAGGCAGATCCATTATGGCATCTCAGGAAAATAATAAAGGTGAAGGAAAAATCTTAATTCTGGCTACGGAAACTTGTGCCTATCCTGGTGCAAATTCCGTAGGGCAGGCACACTCCAGTTATCCGGCTAACACCTATATTTTAAGGGTTCGTGCACCTGTACTCTTTCCGGAACAATTTTACCTGGACTGTTTTAAGAAAGGGATCAGCGGGATCATCATTATGTCATGCGGTGAAGAGTGCCCTTATGAGGGCGCCTATCATGCTTTGGCAAAACGGTTGGACCGGATTTACAAAATGATGAGGGAGAGAAATCTTGATATCCGAAGGCTTCGGCTGACCGCCATCTGCACGGTGTGTAATCGGGCATTTCTCAAAGAAGTGAATAATATGAATGCACTGATCGAGGAAATAGGGCCACCTGAATACAAAGAAGTGGCTTAAAAGGTGAATGCCGAGTCTTGA
>Ga0315542_1001059_pt1 | contig 17319 bp, 11 predicted proteins | sample SalMarSW160120MG_FD_202541 | JGI IMG/M metagenome (GOLD analysis project Ga0315542, IMG submission 202541) | Salt marsh sediment microbial communities from the Plum Island Ecosystem LTER, Massachusetts, United States - Salt Marsh Sediment SW1601-20 ...
TTGCCGAGGCGGGTGCGGTATCCGATGACATTTTTCTGGCAGCGGGAGAGGCTCCCCACCTGCACATCGTCCCAGAGAATCGAATTTACAACCTGCGCTTCTGCGTCTATCCGGCAGCGTGCGCCAATTACACTATTTTCGATGGTTGCATTTCCCTGAACCACGGCGCTGGGTCCAATAATAACGGGCGAGATGATTTGCGCGTCATCGGAGATCGATGCGCTTTTATGAATCCAGGAGCCATTCCTGCGATTATAATCGTTCAGGATCAGCTTAACATCTTCCTTCAAAGCATCCCGATTAGCCAACAAGTATTCATTCAGGTTTCCAATATCCTTCCAATACCCTTCCGCGATATAACCATAAAGAGCAGAATTGCCGCGAAGCATCGCGGGAAAGAGATCCTTGCTGAAATCGAATTCTTCTTTGGGGGGGATGCGTCCTAAAACCTCGGGATCCAATATATAGATGCCGGTATTGATGGTATCGCTAAACACCTGCCCCCAGGACGGTTTCTCCAAAAAGCGCGCTATTCGTCCATTTTCATGCGTCATAACCACGCCAAACTGCATCGGATTGGGGTGATGAATCAACGCAATTGTGGCTTCCGCCCCTGCTTTTTCATGATAGGCGATAATCTTGTTCAAGTCGAAATCCGTCAGCACATCGCCGCTGATGATGATGAACCTTTCATCCAGGAAATCTTCGGCGTTCTTTACACTGCCGGCAGTTCCAAAATCGGATTCGGCATAAACATACTTGATATTGACGCCCCACTTTTCACCATTGCCAAAATAGTCGGTGATGAAATGGGGTTGGAAATACAACAGGGCCACAATTTCCCTTATATTATGCTTTTTGAGCAGCAGAATAATATGTTCCATCATTGGCAGGTTCATTACCGGGGCCATCGGTTTCGGAATATTATAGGTAAGCGGCCGAAGACGTGTGCCAAAACCACCGGCCATAATCACAGCTTTCATGCGCGTTTTTCCTTTCTAATTTCCAACAAGAGGTCGGCATAACTTTTATCGAGGGGAATTAAATCAAATCCGGAGAACCGTGAAACGATTTCTTTGAGATTGAGATGTGCACTTTTTTCGTTGTACTCGCCGCTCACGACGGATTCCAATTCGAGGAACTCCCCGAGTCCTTCAACTTGATCCAGGTGGATGCGCACATTGCGGAACATCAGCAGCGTTCGTCTCTTTTTGACAGAAACCACCGATCCGACGGCGCGATCCAAAACAAAATTCAGCATCCTGGCATCACTTGCAGTATATATAAAATAGTTGCTTTCCCGCGCCACACTTTTATTCGCCCGCTCATAAAAGATGAGCTGCGCGTCACTATTCTCCTCTTCCCGTAATTTCAGCCGACCGCTCGGAATATTATAATAAGTGTCCAACTGGTCACGCGACCACACTTTCCGAACTCCCGCTGTCCCCAAAATAAAATCTTCGACTTTGTCAAGAGATCGAAGCCGGTATTTTATTTCAATATTTTTCATTTCGCAGAAAGCATTTAAATACAAGAGCAAAATGAAATTAAATACCCAACACAAGCGGAGCAAGTCTATTTTTGTAATAATTTTAGGGGTGGGTAAAGGAGACTCTATCAACGATAGAGTCTCCTTCAAATTTGGGGGAGGGAAGGTTTATTTAGAAAGAATCAGGCGTCTTACGAGACGGTGGGTGCCACTTTTGATTTCGCAAAGATAAACACCGGACGGACTGGGCCGCCCCTGGTCATCTTTGCCATTCCAGCGAAAATTGTGAATACCGGTCGAGAAGTAGCCATGTGCCAGATGACGAACCATCTGGCTCTTCGCATCAAATATCATCAAGTCCATATTCGCCGGATGCGGTAAAGAAAATTTTATGATTGTCTCATTGTTAAACGGATTGGGGTGATTCGGATACAGTTCGAAGGACGAACGCGTTTGAGTGGGAACAGGAATGTTGATCCTGGTCGTATTGAAACGAATTTTGACAGGCTCCCATTGCAGGGAATGCCCACCGGTCCCGGTATTTAAAATATACTCGCCGGTTTGAGGGGCAGAAAGCGTTAAGCGTTTATTGTCTGTCGAATATTTAAAATCTACTATATTGCCGTTTCGGTCCACCAGTTCCGCTCCAACGTTGCGGCCCGTCGCTTCTTTCATCATGATTTCAACTTGCAGGTTATTCAATTGCCTGACCGCAATTGTGCCTTCCCGAAATATGTGGCAGCCGCTGCCGGAACATCCCGATGGCGAATTGTCATTGTCGGCGGGCTCCAGCAGAAAAGCCGTGCATAGTATAAAGATGTAGAATGCTGATAGAAAAAACCGGACACCCATTGAAACACTCCATGTTTATTGATAAGTCAAACAATCGCTGTGCCACAATGGAGTGGGTGATGCTAAAGCTTTTATGCATTATCCGGCAAGCGCATTTTGTGGGGCCTTTAGCGGTTTACAATAAAATAAAAGTATAGTCAATGAAGGAATAATGTTGTGCTTCCGCCCCAACCATTTTTTCAAATCTGTGCTATTTTTTTACAATCACTAGGATAAGTTCGAAAAACAGGAAAGAATAATCAGTGTCGTGCAAGTCGATTTGGCGTGGAATGAAAAAAGGCTGTCTGAGCGAGCAGCCTTTTCAATTGCGCTCCCAAGGGGAGTCGAACCCCTGTCGCAGCCGTGAAAGGGCTGTGTCCTAGGCCACTAGACGATGGGAGCAAACGACTTCTTCTCCGGCACCAGTCCGGATTAAAAGGCCGAAAAAATAATATCTGGAATCAGGAAAATCAACTCCAAATAAAAATGGGTGGATGATGGGATTTGAACCCACGACCCCCAGGGCCACAACCTGGTGCTCTAACCAACTGAGCTACACCCACCATATACGTCAACTATTCGTTGACCCCTAAATTTAGAATAACCACTTCTTCAATGCAACTACACAAATCTAATTCCGCGCTCCCTGGAGGATTCGAACCTCCGACCAACGGCTTAGAAGGCCGCTGCTCTATCCACTGAGCTAAGGGAGCTTCTCAATAGATAAAAGAAAAAAGATTAAAGATTAAATTTGGATTCTTTTTTCCTTAATCTTTTATCCTTTTTCTTCAAATAGTCGGGGCGACTGGATTTGAACCAGCGACCCCCTGCTCCCAAGGCAGGTGCGCTAACCAGGCTGCGCTACGCCCCGAATCGACCCTCAAATATATCTGTCTATATTTGAGCCGAAAAATATAACTTTTTTTTGATTACATGTCAAGACGCCAAAAATCTCGGCGGAGCTATTTTCCGCAATCAATTCCGGCTTCCAATCGTTAGAAAGTGCTCTTTATCAGCCCGCCGTCCACCTGCAGGGAAACACCGCTCACATAGCTTGCCCGGTCGCTGCAGAGGAATGCGACAACGTCGCCTATTTCCCGTGTTGTGCCGTAGCGGCCGGCAGGAATATGGCTTTGCGACCTTTTGGCATATTCATCAACGGTGATCCCCCGCTCCTTTGCTTTAATTTGGTTAAGCTCCATTTGGCGGTCAGTGAGAATATGCCCCGGCAACAGGGCATTCACACAAATGCCGCTCGCCGCAAATTCATTGGACATCGTTTTTGTAAGCGCAGAGATTCCGGCACGCAAAGTGTTGCTGATGGTAAGAATATCGATTGGCTGTTTGGCGGCAAGTGAGGTAATGTGCACGATTCGTCCCCAGCCACGCTCCTTCATTCCGGGAAGGACCAGGTTGCAGAGCCGAATCACATTCATCAGAGTCGATTCCACACCCAATTTCCATTTTTCTTCGGTGATCTCCGAAAACCGGCCTGGCGGCGGCCCACCGGTGTTGGTCACCAGGATGTCCACATCGCCAAGTTCCCGGACGGTGGCAGAATGCCAGTTCTTAAGCTCGTCCGGTTTACTCACATCGCAAGAAAATGCCAGCACACGTGCGCCGGGATTTTCTTTAATCAGATCCTCTCGCGCTTCCTGCAACGCGTCCTGGCTCCGGGCACAGATTGACACAAGGCAACCTTCCCGCACCAGCGATTTGGCTATTCCTTTGCCAATCCCCTTTGAAGCCGCAGAAACCATCGCCACCCTGTTTTGCAGACCAAGCTCCATATTCACCTCCTCGCATCATCAATTATCACCCATCTAATGCTTTGTAATTTAGAACAGATTGCAGAATAAGCAAGATCATTATATATAAGATAGGTGGGATTTCACCTATCCTCAACCAAAACTAAATTCGGATTTCGGCGTTAGATTGCCAAAAAGAAGCCAAAACGGGAGAGAGTTGAGAAATGGCTCTATTAAAGTGTCTGGATTTCGATTTTGATCTTGCTGTCATGATCATGACCCCGGGACGAGGGATTTGACATGGACCCATGGGCGGCGCTGATTTACGCATTTTTATTCGGATTGCTCCACGGGATCCTTCCCGATGAACACACCTGGCCGATCACATTCAGCTACGCCATCGGCGGGGCAAGCGGGAAAGAGGGAATGAAAGCCGGTCTCTACTTTTCAGGAGCTTTTACTATTCAGCGGGCGGTGGTCTCGGAATTGGCTTACCTTGCGTTGGCTCCCTTTCTGCGGTCCCCCGGAATCAACGGTATTGTTTACATCGTTGTCGGGTTGGTCATGTCCATTGCCGGCACAATTGTTTTGCGCAAAAACCGTTACCTCCATTTTCATCTTTTCGGGCATCACCATGAGGAACCTGAGAGGATGGAGACCAGCAGCCAGTTGCTGCGCAAACAGCACCAACCACAAAATGCGGTTGCAGCAGCCCCGCCGGTCAGGTGGACATTGATACATGGATTTATCGCCGGTTTCGGGTTTGGCGGCTTTTCATTATATATCAATACGGTTGCAGCGCCAGCCATGAAAAGCGCCTGGTTGGGTTTTTTGCCTGGTATGCTATTTGGCATCGGCACCATGATCATGCTGGTGATTATCGGCGCACTGTTTGGCGCATCTCTGCGATGGGGTCATCGTTTATCGGAATCGGAGATCCGGCAGATTGGTGCCCGAACCGGCGGACGAACGCTATTCTTCGGCGGGCTGATCTTCCTTTTATTCGGAGCCGCAACAATATACGGACTTACGCAACATCTGCCGGTAGATACCGGCTACGTACTGGTGGGAATTTTCATGTTTACGGTTGCAGTCCCCGCCTTTATTTTCTCATTAAGGGAAGTAATGAAGGCACGGAAAGCCGCCGCCACATAATCGATATTTTTTGCAGGAAACAACACTTCTGTATCGTGCCTCCAAAATTGGGATTAGCGCTCGTCAGTGAACCGCCGAAGAGCTTGAAGGCCAACTTCTTTTGAATTTTCCGGCATCTTATCTTTGGGAACCAACAACCCCTCTCCCGGGATTTTGTCCCATTTTGATGCGGACACCTTGCGATTCATGCATAAACAGCGGCCTGAATTCTTCATCCTTCCTTCATACAGAAAATTTATCATTAATAAAGTTTTAGCATTTTAAAGGGGAGTGTGGGGTATGGCGTATATGGTAGAATCCCTTGCAGATTTTGTTGCGGAATCCTCCTATGGCGATTTATCATCTTCCGCTCGGGGCCATCTAAAGATTCGTACGCTGGATGCGCTGGGCTGCGCCATCGGTGCGCTGGGGGCAGAACCGATTCGGGCCGTAGAGGCACAGACCAAGGATTTTGGCGGCAATGACCATTGCACATTAATTGGCAGTGGTAAATCATCTCCCGACCGGGCTGCCTTTTTTAACGGCGCTCTGGTTCGTTACCTGGATTTCAACGACAGCTATCTTGCAAAGGGCGAAACATGCCATCCCAGCGATAATATTTCGTCTGTCCTGTCTGCCAGCGAATATGCAAAGCAAAACGGGCGCGAATTCATGACCGCACTGGCGGCAGCCTATCATATCCAATGCCGTTTAAGCGACGTTGCACCGGTCCGGGCAAAAGGTTTCGATCATACGACTCAAGGTGCATACGCAGTGGCTGCTGGTGTTTCCCGGGCACTTGGGCTGAATAAAGAACAAACTGCAAATGCAATCGCAATTAGTGGTACATCTTACAACTCCTTGCGCGTAACCCGCACCGGGATGCTCTCCAATTGGAAGGGGCTGGCTTACCCAAATACCGCTTTGGGTGCCACCCATGCGGCTTTCCTGGCTATGCGGGGCATAACCGGCCCGCTTGGTGTGTTCGAGGGAAACAAAGGATTTATGGACGCCATTGCCGGACAGTTCAAAATAGACTGGGGAAAGGAAAATCTGGAAAGAGTAACCCGCACCATTGTGAAAAAATACAATGCCGAAATCCATTCTCAGGCCACAATTGAAGGCGCGTTGGAATTAAAAGAGGAACACCAAACAAAGGCCAGCGAAATTGAGCGGATCGAAATCGATACATTCGACGTGGCCTTCAACATCATCGGCGGGGGGGAGGAAGGTGACAAAACTGTGGTCCGAACCAAAGAAGAGGCCGATCACAGCCTGCATTATATGGTGGCCGTGGCATTGCTGGACGGGCAGGTGATGCCGGCGCAGTATCTTCCCGAGCGAATCCGGCGGCCGGATGTTCAGGATTTGATTCGAAAAATCAAGGTAAGTCCTTCGCCTGAGTTCAGCCAACGCTTTCCAGAGGAGATGCCATGCCGAATTTCTATCTCCTTTAAAAACGGGGAGGTACTCAAAAAAGAGAAAAAAGATTACGAAGGATTTGTTACAAGGCCAGTCTCCTGGGGGAGGGTGGTTGAGAAATTCAGGAGACTCGGTGAATCCCAAATAGCCAGTTCGTTGCAGGATGAGATTATCGGCGCGATTGACAATCTGGAATTCATCCAAATCACCGAGCTGACCCGATTGCTGTTGGCAGTTCGGAATTATTAAATTTTATGGAGGTATAAAAAAATGGAGCAAGTTAAGACTGACCTGGAAGAAAGAGCATTTAGCAAATTGAGCATAAATAAACGCAGTTCCAAGCCCCGCAAAAACGGTGTTACAGAGATTCGGGGACCATACTATTCTGTTATGGGGAAACGGTATTTGCAGGATGTTCTGGAAACAATGGGCAATTATGTAGACGTGCTCAAATTTGCCGGCGGCTCTTTTAGTCTGATGCCTCGCAAGGCTGTGAAAGAGCTACTTGAATTGTGCCATCAGCATGAAGTTCTGGTTTCCACCGGCGGATTCATTGAACATGTGCTAACCCAGGGTGCAGAAGCCGTGGATTATTATATCCGCGAATGCAAGGAAATCGGCTTCGACATCATTGAAATTTCAAGCGGATTTATTTCCATCCCGACAGATGACTGGCTGCGATTGATAGAGAAAGTGCAGAAGGCTGGCCTGAAAGCGAAACCGGAAGTCGGTATTCAATTCGGTGCGGGTGGCGCAACCACCGTCGCAGAGTTGGAAGCGGAAGGCACCAGCGATCCGGAATGGGCTATCTTGCAGGCCAAGCGCTTTATCGACGCAGGGGCCTACATGATTATGATTGAATCGGAAGGTATTACTGAAAATGTGAATGAATGGCGCACTGGTGTTGTAGCAAAAATCATCAACTCGCTGGGGCTGGAAAAACCGATGTTCGAAGCCGCTGATCCGGATGTTTTCGCGTGGTACATAAAAAATTATGGGCCGGAGGTCAATCTCTTTGTCGATCACAGTCAGATAGTACAATTGGAATGTCTTCGCTCCGGATTATGGGGCACCAAAAGCCTGTGGGGACGAGTCCTTACCTACAAAGATGTTTGACTCCCCGGACCCACGATTAATGAAGAAACAGTGACAACAATCCAAAACAAATTGGTGAGGACAACATGAAGAACGGTACCCGGAATTTGCAGAACTACAACAAATACAAATCTAAATATAGCCGCTTTCGTAATTATTGCTTATTTGCATTGATCATTATTCTTGCCATGTCGCTGCCATCATTCGGGCAGGATGCAGCAAAAATGATTTCCAACCAACAAATGAAGACTGCAGCCGGCAGCTACGATTGGATGCAGTTTAATTTCGATGCGCAGCATAGCGGCAACAACACCGCCGAAAAAAGGCTCTCTGCTGAGAACGTGAGCAAACTGCACCGGATTTTTCAGATCACCTTGGATGATGTTTCGGATGGGGCACCGGTATATTTGAGCGGAGCAAATACCATTGCCGGGAAGAAAGATGTTCTGTTTGTCACCACCAAGGCCGGCCACATCTACGCTTACGATGCACACAGCGGGAATCTGATTTGGGCACAGCCCAATATTTCTCCCGATACCTGTTATATCAACAATGGAAACGAGCCGTGCTACACAACCTCCTCCCCCGCCATCGGCCCCAACGGACAGTACATATATCGTTACGGCCTGGATGGGAATGTGCACAAACACAAGGTTTATGATGGGAATGAAATCATCAACACTCGCTGGCCGCAAACGGTCACTTTGAAACCGTGGGATGAGAAGGGATCTTCAGCGTTGAGTATAGCCACCACGCCACAAGACAGCACCTATCTATATGTCGCAAACAGCGGCTATCTTGGGGACCGGGGGGATTACCAGGGACACGTTACGGCAATCAATCTCGCAACTGATGGCCAGAATGTTTTCAATGCAAACTGTAGCAATCAGGCCGTTCATTTTGACTCCAGCAAGGGGCAGACGGACTGTCCCGCCCGGCGCTCCGGGATCTGGGCGCGGGCCGGTGTAGTGTATGATAAGGGAACAAACAGAATTTATATGGCGACCGGGAATGGCCCTTTTGATCCGCTAAACCATAATTGGGGAGATACGGTTTTCTCTCTTAATCCCGATGGCACCGGTTCAAACGGCGATCCACTGGATAGTTACACGCCAACCAATTTCATGGAGCTGCAAAAATTTGATCTCGACCTGGGCAGCACAGCCCCAGCCATTCTGCCGGTTTCACCGGAGAATAAAATCAGGCATCTTGCGCTGCAAAGCGGAAAGGACGGTCAGGTTCGATTGATTAATCTGGACAATATGAGCGGACAAAATGCGGTGGGGCTTGCCGGTGGTGAGATAGCCGAGATGGGCATTCCGCAGGGCGGCCCGGTCTTGACACAGCCCGCCGTCTGGGTAAATCCCAAGGATGGTACCACTTGGATATTCATTGCAAATTCCAATGGCATTTCAGCTTTTAAGCTGGTCTATTCGAACGGCATCCCGAACCTGCAAATAATCTGGCAAGATGCCACCGGCGGAACATCGCCCATTATTGCCAACAGCGTTCTATTTTATGCTTTCAATTACACAGTACGGGCACTCGATCCCGAAAACGGCAAAGAGTTGTGGCGCAATTCCGACATTGGCGCGATACACTGGCAAAGCCCGATTGTTGCCAATGGCGTCCTGTATATTACGGATGGGGATAGCCAACTTTCGGCATTTGCGCTGCCCGGAGAATGATAGCACCTTCCGGTTCACCAATATTTTGCCATCGAGGATTTCAGGAATTTGCTGAACGGCAGTTATGTGGACAACCGTTTCTTAATCGTATTCGCATTTTGACTTTTTTGTAGCTAACAAAAAATTGGGGGATTCCCGTGAGACGAATGGTATTGGACGGATTTATCATTATTACAATTTTATTAAGCGTAAGTTTTTCGACTAAGCTCGTCGCTCAAAACAAGTCGGCCGCTTCCGCGAAAACAAATGCGGAGGTACCAGCAAAAGAGGCAGCAGTAGAGGAACCGGTCGTTACGCATCACTCAATTTCAATTAACGGAAAAACATTAAATTATACTGCTACTGCCGGATTTATCCCACTGCAAGATGACTCCGGCAAAATGGAAGCAAAAATATTCTTTGTTGCCTACAAAAAAGAAGGTAAGAGCGAGGCGGCGAACGGCCCCCTCACATTTGCTTTCAACGGCGGGCCGGGCGCTTCCTCCATCTGGCTGCACCTGGGTGCGCTGGGACCCAAACGGGTGATTCTGGCAGAGGCCGGAACCGAATTGCCAAAATCGGATAAGCTGATTGACAACGAGTACACCTGGCTGGATTTTACAGATCTGGTATTTGTCGATCCGGTGGGCACCGGGTACAGCCGCGCATTCCGGGGAGTAAATCCCGACAAATTCTACAATGTGGATGGCGATATTCAGTCCAATGCCCGCTTTATTCGGCTTTATATTACCAAATACCGGAATTGGATGTCCCCTAAATTTATTGCCGGAGAAAGTTACGGAACCACCCGCGCCGCGGGACTGGCCAAATATCTGCAAATTGAGATGGGCATCAACCTGAAAGGGCTGGTGATGCTCTCGTCGGCTTTAAATTTCCAGGCATTTGTATATGGGCATGGCAACGACCTTGCCTACTGGCTGGCTTTGCCATCCCTCTCCGCAGCTGCCTACTATCACAAAAAGCTTTCCTCAGGCCCGCAAGCCGATTTTCAAAAGACGATAAACGAAGTGCGAAAATGGGCTTCGAACAGCTATGTGGCCGCGTTGGGGAGGGGAGATCAATTGGCGGATTCGGAAAGAACCGCCATTACTAAAAAGCTGGCCATGTACACTGGGCTTTCCGAATCATATATCCGGAACAGCAATCTGCGCATCAGCACCTACCGGTTCATCAAGGAGCTGCTACGGAATGACGGGCAGTCGCTGGGTTTGCTGGACAGTCGGGTAAAAAGTTACTCTATTTCGCCAACTGCCGAATATGAACGGTTCGATCCCGCCATGTTCCTGGTAACCGGGCCCTTTGTTGCCCCTTTCAATGAATATATAAGAAATGATCTGAAATTCTTCACCGATAAGCCTTACGAGTTTTTATCGATGAGCGTTAATGAGGGGTGGAAATGGGATATCGGCGGACAGGGCTACCTGAGTATGGGCGGCAGACTGGCGGAAGCAATGACCCAGAACAACCACTTGAAAGTTTTCACCGGCTCCGGTTATTATGATCTTACCACGCCGTTTCTTTCGCAAATGTATTCTTACGATCATCTTGGAATTAATCCGCAATTGCAAAAAAACCTTATCCATCATGTTTATTTTTCAGGGCACCAGATTTACAATGACCCGGCTTCGCTGAAGCAATTGACAAAAGATGTCGCCGGTTTTTATCAATCGGCGCTAGAGAATTAATCCATAGCAACCAAGGGAGTCAAATATGTCAGAGAATGTAAACGGCACCACACAACTGAAATCGCCCTCTCAAAAAGCGCAACTTATTGAACTTCTGGTTTTTTTATTTCTCATTTTTCCATCAATGGCACTATCATTTTTTGCTGTGAAGCAAGGCACCTTAAGCTTTGTCCTGGTGGCGGTATCCACCATTTTAAGGGACCTGGCCCTGGTTAGCCTTATCCTGTTTTTTCTGTGGCGAAATGGTGAACCCACCAAATTGCTTGGCTGGCAATTTGAAAATTTCTGGCAGGAAGCAATCATCGGCATCATCCTCTTTGTTCCGATGTTTTACGCCGCAGGCATTTTGGAAAGTGTTTTGATTAACGTTGGCTTTTCTTCGCCCGCCACCCCGCTCCCGTCGCTGGAAGCAACGGGCGGTATCCCGGAGTCCATTCTGGGCTTCATTCTGGTGGTAATTGTTGCCTTTTCGGAGGAAACCATTTTTCGCGGGTACCTGATCCTGCGGCTGGAAAATATTACCTCCAATATGACTGCTGCGGTATTCCTTTCCGCTTTTATTTTCTCGCTGGGTCATGGCTACGAGGGTACTGCCGGTGTGCTTACCGTCGGATTTATGGGATTGGTGTTCGCCGTTGTTTACCTCTGGAGAAGGAGCCTGGTGGCGCCGATGGTGATGCACTTTTTGCAGGATTTCATCGGCATTGTCCTGGTGCCCATTTTCAAGGCAAAACCGTCTCTGTTTTTCTAAAGATCGAAATAAGCCAATGCCCGGGATGCAAAAATGTTCGCAGCACTCATTTATCAAGGGAAACGAGCTTACCATGAACATTTCTTCTCCATGAGGACTGATCTTAATGAAAAAAAGATTTTAGTCGTACCGCAGGACACTCTCCGACCTGATTTTTCTTATTATCGCAAATCAGAATCCCGATTTCATTCCTTAGTACATCCAGCAGGTTTTCATAAAATCTTCATAATCCTTCCTAAATTATTAAAGGTAGTTTGGGGGGGATTTTAAAGGCCCATTCCTTTAAACCTTTATCACTGGCCCCCTATACTGAAATACATAATTCTTATGGTTGGATAATGAATCATTTTGCAAATGTGAATTGACGGGGCGGGGAAAATCGTGGCGGAAAAGGAAAAAATCACAATTACCCGCAAACAGTGGGGCATTTTGATTTCTCTGATGGTGGGCGTATTCATGGGCGCCCTGGATATTTCCATTGTCGCTCCTGCCATTCCCATTATTGCCAAAAGCCTGTCGATGAGCCAAAGGCAAATCCCGTGGATAATTACGCTCTACATCCTGGTTTATGTGGTCTCTACTCCTCTAATGAGCGCGTTGTCGGATCGTTATGGGCGCAAGAGAATATTCATGGCAAATGTGGCCATCTTCGGATTAGGCTCGTTGTGGGCAGCATTTTCTGGGAGTTTTGGTTTTCTGCTGGCAGGAAGGGGGATTCAGGCAATGGGCGCGGGCGGCCTTTTCCCCATCGCCACTACTGTAATCGGCGAAAATATTCAGGAAGAACGGAGGGGGATGGCGCTGGGCTTTGTGGGCTTGGTATGGGGGGCCGCCGGTATTTTCGGCCCGCCGCTGGGCGGCTGGCTTACCCAGTGGTTCAGCTGGGAGGCAATATTTTTCTTGAATATTCCCATCGCCGTGTTCCTTTTAATTTTTGCGTGGCGGGCACTTCCCCTCGATGCCGGTGTTCATGAACATCCGCTGGACATTTCCGGAATGATATTGCTGGGAGCGGGTCTGGCAAGCCTTGCCTACGGCCTTAACCAGTTGCAGAGTTCAGATTTGTTGCGCAGCATCAGTAGTCTGAAAGTTTGGCCCTGGCTGGCCGCCGCTATTATTCTTCTTATCGGTTTCGCCAATGTGGAACGTCATCCCAAAGCGCCAATAATTTCGCTCAATCTCTTTTCCAAAAAGCAACTGGACATCGGAATATTTTTAGGCTTCGTAGGTGGAATTACCGAAGCCGGCATGGTATTCCTGCCATTCTATGCCATGAAAGCATTAAATATCGGGGTCGGCTCCGCCGGATCGCTAATGTTGGCGATTGCGCTCACACTATTCTTATTTACCGGGCCGATGGGCATGCTGATCGACAAGGCCGGCGTCCGGATTGTATTGCTGATCGGGACATTTTTTACCGCTCTCGGTGCATTCCTATTGATAGAAGCATTTAGCATCTGGACTTTTATCGGCTACCAGGTTGTGCTGGGAATTGGTCTCAGCGCGCTGTTGGGAGCGCCGGTTCGCTATGTAGTGCTTTCCCAAACCAACGATTTGGAGCGGGCATCCGCACAAGGTCTGGTAAGCCTGGCCGGCAGTTTCGGATTAATGACGGGTACCGCTTTGGCCGGGGCATTCTTCGCTTCAAATCCCACCGGCTTGCACGGATTTCATGAAATCTTCCTGATGGTAGCCATCGTGGCCGGCATCGGTCTGTTGGCATCGCTTGGTTTGAAATCAAGGCAGGCGGCATCGTATGCAAACCGCAGAGGATCCGGTGCCCTGGAGGAAATAAATGAAACAACATGATCCGCAAACGACTTTTGCGCAAAAGATAATGAACACTTTATCGACCAACAGCGATTCCCTGTCGGCGGATCAAAAAACTTGACCCAATTTGGGTCCGGGACAGAATAATGGATACAAACATTATTACCAGCGAACAAGCACAAAAAGAAAGCAAAGAAACACTTTTTAAGACTCTCGCCGCCAGCCCGGAGGGATTGAACAGCGAAGAAGCACAAAAGCGGCTGACGCAATACGGGCCGAACGCTATCGTAGAAAAGAAACAAAATCCTTTACTTAAATTTCTTGGTTACTTTTGGGGACCAATTCCCTGGATGATCGAGGTTGCGGCAATCCTCTCCCTTGTTGTCCAACACTGGACGGATTTCATTATTATCTCAATTCTTCTGGTCTTTAATGCAATAGTGGGTTTCTGGCAGGAATTCCAGGCTTCCAATGCGTTGGAAGCACTGAAAAATGAGCTTGCCCTTAAAGCGCGTGTTCTGCGGGACGGAAAATGGCGGGAGATTGCGGCCGGCGAGCTGGTTCCCGGTGACGTGATCCGCCTCCGCCTGGGAGACATTGTGCCCGCCGATGTCAAGCTTATCGATGGGGATTACCTCATGGTAGATCAATCCGCCCTTACCGGCGAATCGCTCCCTGTGGAGAAAAAAATCAACGATCTTGCCTATTCCGGTTCCGCTATCAAACAGGGAGAAATGGTTTCGCTGGTGGCCGGAACGGGAGAGAACACATACTTTGCCCGCACTGCAAAATTGGTGGAGAGTGCCGGAGCGGTGTCGCACTTTCAGAAAGCGGTGCTGACAATTGGTGATTATTTGATCTACATCAGCCTGGGGCTGGCGATCTTTCTGGTGCTGGCCCAACTGGTGCGAGGAGACGCTTTCCTTACCATTTTTCAATTTGTTCTCATCCTGGTCGTAGCTGCCATTCCTGTTGCCATGCCGGCCGTTTTGTCGGTTACCATGGCCCTGGGGGCGCTGGTGCTTTCGCGCATGAAGGCGATCGTCTCCCGGCTGCAATCCATCGAAGAAATTGCAGGTATCGACATTCTCTGCTCCGATAAAACCGGTACCTTGACACAGAATAAGCTGACCCTGGGAGATCCGGTAACCTTTAGTGCAAAAGACGAGGGGGAGTTAATCCTCGCCGCCGCGCTGGCTTCCAAGGAGGAAGATCGCGACGCCATCGATCAGGCAGTAATCGGCGGACTTACTACTCCTGATATTCTCAAATCGTATCAACAATTAAAATTTGTGCCGTTCGACCCCAATCGCAAGCGCACCGAAGCAACAATAAAAGACAATAGCGGCGGAACATTTATCGTCGCAAAAGGGGCGCCGCAGGTAATTATGGGCCTCTGCCGGCTAAACGAAAAAGATCAAACAAAAGCCGACAAAACAGTAAATGATTTGGCCGCAAAGGGTTATCGTACATTGGGTGTTGCAAGGGCAGAGAAGGAGGAGGGTCGGTGGCAATTCCTGGGCATTCTTCCGCTTTACGATCCGCCGCGTGAAGATTCCAAAGAAACCATCCGGCGCGCCGAAGAACATGGTATCCACGTAAAGATGGTAACCGGCGACAACGTTGCTATCGGCAGGGAAATTTCCAGGCAGCTTGGTTTACAGTCCGACATTCAGCCTGCAGATAAAATCTTTTCCGAAGAGGAGGATGTTGACAATTTATCCGGACGGGCGATTACTGAAATAGAAAAAGCAGACGGTTTCGCCCAGGTTTTTCCGGAGCACAAATACGATATCGTTAAAGCGCTGCAAAGCCGCGGGCACCTGGTGGCGATGACCGGCGATGGCGTCAATGATGCGCCGGCCCTAAAGCAAGCCGATGTCGGGATCGCGGTATCGGGTGCAACCAATGCCGCACAGGCAGCAGCCTCCCTGGTGCTTACCGCCCCTGGATTATCGGTCATCATACGGGCGGTGGAAGAAGCACGCCGCATTTTTGAACGAATGAACAGTTACGCTATTTACCGAATTACTGAGACCATTCGCATCATGTTTTTTGTGGTGCTGGCTATGGTGGTTTTCAATTTTTATCCCATCACCACCGTGATGATTATTCTTCTGGCGCTGCTCAACGATTTGCCCATTATGACCATCGCATACGACAACACCTGGCTGGATCCGCAACCTGTTAAATGGAATATGCGGCGCGTCATCACGGTCGCCACCGTGCTGGGTTTGATTGGGGTGGCCGAAACATTCGGACTCTTGCTCATCGGCAAGTTGCTGCTGAAAATGGACGGGCCGCCGCTGCAATCTTTGGTTTATCTCAAGCTGGCTGTAGCCGGACACATGACGCTTTTTGTCGTCCGCAGCCGGAAATCGTTCGTCACCAAACCTTACCCCGCCACCATTTTGCTGGTCGCCATCTTTCTGACCCAGACAGTTGCGGCGCTGATTGTGGGCTTTGGTTTTTTGATGGCAAAAATCCCCTGGGAATTAATTGCATTTGTCTGGGGATACTGCATTGTATGGGCGTTCATCGAGGACTGGGCAAAATTGCATGTTTACAGGCACCTCGACTTGAGTGGCAAACACCACCGAAAGTTTCTTGGAAGGGTGCAAACATCCCTTCACTCTCATGCAACGCCATAAAGCGGGAGAGGAATTCAGAGTTAGTGGAGAAGGAGGAAATTATGAAAGAAATTACACAAGAGCGTTTACAGAAGCTTCATCGCTACTGGAACGCAACAAATTACCTAGGCGCGGCACAGCTTTACCTTACCGACAATCCGTTGCTGCTGGCCCCGCTGAAACCGGAACACATCAAGCCGCGACTGCTTGGGCACTGGGGAACACAGCCCGGCCTAAATCTGATTTACACCCATTTAAACCGATTGATTCAGGATGAAGACGCCTCCGTAATGCTGATCGTAGGTCCCGGGCATGGTGCGCCGGGAATACTGTCCAACCTCTATCTTGAGGGCACCCTTGGTGAATTTTACCCGGATTTAAAATTCGGTTTGGATGGGCTTACGCGATTCGTCCGGCAATTTTCAACTCCAACCGGCATGCCCAGCCATCTCTTTCCCGGAACCCCGGGTATGATCCATGAGGGCGGAGAGCTGGGCTACAGCCTGAGCCATGCCTTCGGGGCGGCGCTGGATAATCCGGATTTAATTGTCGCCTGCATTGTGGGAGACGGGGAAGCGGAAACCGGTCCGCTGGCTGCCGCGTGGCATTCGGGGAAATTTCTGAACCCGGCAAGTTCCGGCGCCGTTCTCCCAATTCTTCATCTAAACGGTTACAAACTATCAGGCCCCGCCCTTATGGGCCGGATGACGGACGAGGAATTGGAGAACATGTTTAGCGGCTACGGCTACCAGGTGCGAATCGTTACCAGCGAAGATCCTGATGCCGTTCATCCGGCGATGTGGAAAACCATGGATTGGGCATATTCCGAGATCAGGGCGCTGCAGACCAAAGCCCGCTCAGGAAAGATGCCGGATCGTCCCATGTGGCCGATGATCATTCTCCGCACCCCCAAAGGATGGACCGGTCCCAAAACTCTGGACGGAAAACCAGTTGAAGGAACATTTCATTCCCACCAGATCCCGATCCCTGATCCGGCGCACAATCCCAAACACCTTGAGGCGCTGGAATCCTGGCTGCGCAGCTACAAACCGCATCAACTATTTGATTCAGATGGA
>Ga0315542_1001060_pt1 | contig 17318 bp, 8 predicted proteins | sample SalMarSW160120MG_FD_202541 | JGI IMG/M metagenome (GOLD analysis project Ga0315542, IMG submission 202541) | Salt marsh sediment microbial communities from the Plum Island Ecosystem LTER, Massachusetts, United States - Salt Marsh Sediment SW1601-20 ...
ATTTTGGATGCTTGCATGGGTGAGATGGGGATTGGTATGATCATAAAACCGCACGCCATTGTGAATACCGATAAGATGGTGAAACGGATCTTTTTTTGCAAACTTTTCAATATAATAATCCCAGTCGCTAAGTTTCTTGTTCCGCATAAAATCGTACTCATTGGCCATGCTCCACCAGACATTCCTGAAGGCCGCAAACCGGGCAATAATATAATCAATATACATATTTTCAGTCTCTCTGTCCAGTGCGCTGAAACCCCAACGGTCATAAGGATGAAAAACAATCAGATCGGCCTCAATGCCCAGTGAATCGAGCTGCGCGATTCTTTTTTCAATATTCCGAAAGAATGCAGGATTCAATCGGCTGTAATCCCAGTTTTTCAGCGGTGTGCCTTCAAAAGGATAGTAAAGCGGTTCGTTGTTGTTCCAGTCGTAACTCTTGGGAAAAATGCACATACGTATTTTATTGAAATATCCTTTTGACAAGGTTTTGAGGGTCACCTCTGCGAGGCTGTCGCCCTGATGGACCCAACCATAACAGGTTGTCCCGAATGAATGGTGCGGCGTACCATCGGCATAAGCAAAATAGAATGTGTCTACGACTGCGACAGGACCGCGATTATCTTTTGTTGCTGGCGTGCAGACAAAGCTTCCTTTTTTGTGATTCAGCTTTTTGACATTACTGGTTGTTACATAATCCCATTTGCCTTCCTGTTGAGGCATGAACCGTATTTTGTAGACACCATCACCATCATAAAAACCGGATACTGAAATCGTATCACCGCCACCAACAAACCGGGCGGAAAGTTGCACTTCTTTGAAAGGATTTCCGTCGGTTGGACCATTAAGCGTTGTTTCAAAAACTTTCCATTTTTCAATCGTTTTCTGACCAAACAGCGTGCAGGCAGATAGCAGCAACACAAATAAACTATTTTTGATCTTTATATGGTTTTTCATCTGCATTCTCAACCCCTCTCTTACAAATTCCCTTTTACATGATCCTTACTGAACAACGATGGCTTATTTCTTTCCAATAGGCCTTATAAGAGCCATCGGCTACGGATAATGGAGGCAGGTTCCAGATATCAGGAGGAAGTTCCAGGTCTCCATCACCGACAATAATCCGATCGATGTTCACAGGGACATCACTGCACGTCAGACTGATGGTGAGTACAGACTTGGCATGAATCACCACATCAATGATGGCAAAGAGAAAGGAACTTGTACTCGCCCCCGAGGAATGCACATTCACCTTGCGTTCAGGCTGATCGTTGACCGTGATACTGATCGTGCCCACGTCCACTGACGTATACCGAATCGCCAATTTCTCGGCTGATGGAAGATCTGTGAACCTGATCCCATCGGTCGGGTTTGATCAAATCAACAAGATAACCGCCTGATGCATCACCATCAGACGCTTTATTTGCTTCTCTAATGAACTTGGCAGATTCGGCTTCAAACGTATATTTTTCTGCAGTAAGCAGACATGCGAAAACATTAAACAAGAATACTGAAAACAGCAGGGATGTTTGGATGGAACGCAGATATTTGTAAAGCAGAAAATTATGCTGACCATCTCTGTTTTGAGTGTCCATAATAATTTATCACCCCATTAAATTTCTATTTTACCAACGTTATTTTCTAAACATCCACCAGTCAAAACAAAATAAATCTTTTTCTCCCCTGAAAACAAAGTACACATCATGAAATCCTTTGACGTTGTTGTTAACCGATGCATTAAATGATTTCCAAATACCCTCCTCGCGTGTGGTATTTACATTAACTGTTGCTATGACCGGACCATCAATTTTATCGGCTCGCACTTCAATTTTGCCTCCGTAAATCGGGGAAACACTCACTTCAATGGATTCGGCTCCATCCGAAAAATCAACACCGCGGACTTTTATATAATCACCATGATTTATGGCAGTAACAAATAAACGGTCTGCGATTCTTTTCCCTCTGTCCCAATCGAAATCGCCTTCCCACTCGGTTTCAAATCGGGTTTTTACGCCTTCGCTCCAGGCCATGGTTTCTGCTTCAACGCGATTGAAGGGATTCAGAGTCTCCACCTGTTCAGGCCCTTCTTCTGACCAGTAATGCCGGTTATGGATGGTACCATCGGCGTTGTATGTCATTTCATCCATATCAACTGAGCGGCGTTCGTAGAATTTTGGTGTGGTTCTTTTTAACAGGTCGTAACTGTGCCCGAAACAATACCATTTTCCTTTGTATTCAATAATACCCGGGTGATTTCCCCTGGTCTTTTCTGTTGCATCGACAATCATGCCTTTGTATTCCCAGGGACCCGTCGGAGAACTGCTCATGGCATATCCGATTCCTTCCGGACAACAGGTGGATGCATAAGCCAAATAATAATGATTATTCCGCTTCCAAACCCAGGGGCCTTCCTGGTAATTATCGGGTGTTGTTTTTTCCTGGGTAATTTCACCGGTGTAGGAAATCATATCCTCGTTCAGCTTCACGTAATATACTTTTGGATTTCCCCAGTACATATAAGCTTGCCCGTCATCGTCAATTAAAATGGTGGGGTCAATGTCGTGACTACTATTATTTATAAGAGGTTTGCCAATTGGATCTTTGAAAGGTCCATAGGGACTATCGCCAACCAAAACACCAATACCAACTCCTCCGGGCATGGGGCAATAGAGGTAAAATTTTCCATTGCGCTCAATGCATTGCACAGCCCAGGCTCCATTGTCATAGGGGACCCAATCAAAATTTTCTAATGATGCTACCACACCATGTTCGGTCCAGTTTACCATATCGATTGAAGTATAAAGCAACCAATCGTGCATTTTAAAGCCCATGGCATCATCTTCATCATGACTGGTATAAAGGAATACTGTATCGCCATATGCCATAGGAGCAGGATCGGCTGTGTATTTGGTTTGGATAATCGGATTGCCTGCATAGCAGATCGTTCCCACGACAGTTGCGGTGACTACTGCTACACACACAACGAATTGACGGATTCCAGATTTCTTCATATTCATCCCTTTTTTTTCTTGATATTGATGAAAAATACCTTCTATTCCCTTCAATCCAGACCCAACAAGGATTGGCATCCTCCCATAAAGTGCCTTAAATCTCGACGGGTTCACCGGGGCAGACCGTGACGTAATTATCGCTGTATGCGATGGGCAAAATTTCGTTGCAGTCACGCGTTTCGGACAGAGTGGCCCGCTCCGGAATTACAGCCAATATCCTTGCTTATACATGCCCCCCCAATCAGCGTGTGTTAACCACCACTATTGCCGGCTTTAGACCGTCGGCTTCAGCTTTTAACGAAATTTTGCCGGTGTCACCGATTGGCCGGACAATGGCCAGGCAACGGCCACGCCAGGTCTTTCGAAGCGGCGTTTGGAAACTGGCGGCGTCATTGGGGGCTCCGCTGCCTGTGGCTACCAGTTCACCCACGCCGGTGATTTCAAAACGAACCGGAATCTCGGCGTTGGGAACAACCATGCCGTGCGCGTCCATGATTTCGACCGTGACGTAGGCCAGATCGTTTCGGTCAGCACGGATGGTCGAGTGGTCAACCGTAAGCCGGATCGCCTTGGGTGCGCCCACTGTGCGGAGGCTGCAGCTGTCCACGGGCTGTCCATCGGACAAACCGACCACACGGAGTTCGCCTGGCTGATACGGCACTTTGAAACGAGCGATCATTTTATCGTTCACAGCCTGGGTGGCAATTTCCCGGCCATTGAGTTCGAGACGCACGGATGGGCAACTGGAATAGACAGTCACATCCATCGGCTGACCTTCACAACCGGACCAGGTCCAACTTTGACGTTCATCAGGCCAGCCCCAGGCGCTCACGATTTCCCTGTGTCCAGCAGAAACGGGTGCGTGGACCGCAAGGTTGATCTTGGCATTGTCCCAGATGACATCGCGGTAATAAAGCTGAGGCTTCTTGAACCCGCAAAGATCCACATCGCCGCAAAACGCGTTGAACCACGGCAGGTTGCTGGCGCCCGGTTCGTTATCCAGAACGGCGTTGCCGAGCCCGGTTTCACCGAGATAGTCCATGGACGTCCACACGAAATCGCCGATGACATACGGGTGGTTGAGCACGGCCTGCCAGTTATCGAACGCCTCCCCGGGAAACGATTCGGTGCCGGCCATGATGCGCTCGGAAAACTTGTCGTGGTCAGGAGCATATTGCTTCCACTGGTAGTTATAGCCGCCGACGTCGAGGAACGAAAACATTTTCTGTACCGCCGACCAGGGGCGGCCGTCCCAGAGTGCACAAACCGCTTCCGTGACCGGACGCGTGGAGTCCAGGCGATGGACCTCGTCCCTTAATTGTTCTGCGATGGCAAAACCGCGTTCATCACCACGCTGAGGGATTTCGTTGCCGATGCTCCACATGATAACGCACGGGTGATTGCGGTCGCGCAGAATCATGGATTGCAGATCCCGCTGCCACCAGTCATTGTAGTATTTGCCATAGTCTTCGGAATTTTTGCCCTCTTCCCAGCAGTCAAAGGCCTCGTCCATCACGAGGATGCCGAAGCGGTCGCACGCATCGAGAAAAGCAGGTGAGGGGGGATTATGGCTGGTGCGGATGGCGTTGAAGCCATATTTCTTCATCAATTGAACGCGGTGTTCTTCGGCCCGGTCAATCGCAGAAGCGCCAAGTGGGCCGTTGTCGTGATGCATACAGCCACCCTTGAGCAGAACCACCTCGCCATTCAGTTCGAAGCCTTTCTCGGCCGTGAACCGCAGGGTACGAATCCCGAAGGTCGCTCCTAAATGATCGAGGACATGTTTGCCGTCGATCAGTTCAACTTCGGCACGATAAAGCGCCGGATGGTCCAAAGACCAGAGCACGGGTTTGCTTACTGAAAACTCCTGGGTGAATTCTTGTTTCTGACCGGACGGGAGTCGGACTTCCGAGTCCTTTGTTTCGATGTCGTTACCGTCGGGACTCAACAAACGAGTGCGTAAATGAACAGCAACGTCTGCATCGCGGTCATTCTCGATGAAAGTGGACACACTGACAGCAGCCTTATCTTTCGTTATCGTCGGTGTGGTCACATGCACGCCCCAAACGGGAATATGGACGGGATCGGTCACGTTCAGCCAAACATGGCGATAGATCCCGGAACCGCTGTACCACCGGCTGTTTTTGCCGATATTTCTGACACGCACGGACAGCACGTTCTCCTGACCGGCAGGTTTCAGATAGGGCGTCAGATCGTAGACAAACGAAGTATAACCGTACGGATGATTGCCGAGATGATGGCCGTTGAGCCAAACATCCGTGTTCATATACACACCATCAAAACAGATCGTGACATGTTTGTCCGCATCGGCAGGCACCATAGTAAAATGCTTGCGATACCAGCCCGTGCCGCCTACAAAATAGCCGGTACTGGCCCCGCCTTCGCTCAGAGCAGAGTCGAATGGACCGACACGCATGGATTTTGCCCCCGCCCTGTATATACCTCCCTCGCCGGCGCTGTCAAAAACACGCACCGCCAGCACATCCGAGCTATCGCCGCGCACCAGAGACGCAGGGACGCGATAGCGGCGCTGGGCATCATAGGCCGTGCGGTAATCCGGCGGAAACGAACCTGTACCGCCGATGCGTTGGCCGTTGAAAAAGGCCTCGTCCACGTCGTCGATACTGCCAAGCAACAGATCGAAATCTTTGCCACGGCATTCGGCTGGAATGTCGAGTTGACGGCGATACCAGCCGTACACGTTGTTCTCTATGTAATTCGAATGGCGCTCCCAGGTATTTGGCAAGGTCACGCTCTGCCACTGGACATCGTTGAAATCGGCCTCTTTCCAGGCCATGTCATCACCCTTTTGAAAGCGCCATTGGCCGGTTACGGCCAGCAATTCCGGAGGAAACGGTTTGTCCTGCCTCGGTAGATCCTCGATACTCCAGTCATGCGGCAGGTCGAGAAGCCGCCACGCCGTATCATCGAAATCGAAGGCTCCGGCACCGGGAGCATCGCCCCGATGAAAACGCCAATCGGAGTCGAAAAGTATTTCATTCCCGATCGTTTGGGAATAGGCCTGAAAGAACATACAAAAGAGAATAAAAAAAAGAATGTTTTTTCGCGAATTCATTTTTTCTCCAAACTAATAACTCCTGACTTTTTACGAAACAACCCACCGTCACCAATAATAGTAAAAAAATGTATTCTTTATTATTGTTTAATATGATAGATTATCTATACAAAATTATTGTTTTTTCTCCTCTGCCCTCAATAACCGCACAATATATACGGGACCTGCCGTATTTCCGGGAAGGGCTTCAAACTTAATACGGATATGGCTTTTCCCTTTGACCATTGTGTCAGGGATTGTATAAATCACATCTTTAAACTTTGCAATATTCCACACGCCCGTATTATCTTCGGTAATCAGCTTTGCATCGTCAATGTAAATATTCAGTTTTCGTCCACCCCATTCGGCTCCCCAGTACCGGACAAACAGACTCAAATCCGTTTCTGAATGCGTGGCGAGATCATAGCTGAAAAAGCCGCCATCGCGTGCATCACGCCAGAATTCATTATAACTGTTGCCTGTACTTGATTTTTCTTTTTGCATGGCATGATCGGTTTCGGGCTGCTGTTCGCCGATAGCCACATAATCGATGGTGCGCTTTTCCAACGCAAGGGTCTCTTTTTCAATCTTTGCCAATGAATCCACATAGGTTTTGTAGCCATCATTTGTCAAGGCCAGCCAGTACATCATGTACCGTGCATCATGAATGTGTGCAAAAGGTTCCAGGGTCAGATCAATTGGATTGATCATCTTCACATTGAGCTTAAAGTTTAATGGCTTGCCATCGACCGGTTTCAGTTTGTTGCCAATATTCTGAATGTCATCTTCGATCAGAATCGGCGCCTGGTCAACAGGCAGATATTCGCCGCCTGCGTATTGTCCCCAGCGGCCGTCATCGGCAACAAGACCTTTTAAATCTTCCGTACCGGTTTTGGCGCCCAGCAGAATCGGTCCATGCATAAATGCGATATACTCGGGGACATTTGGCATATGTTCGATGTGGTTGTGCATGGGCAGCATGATTTCAACCACATCCTCCTTTTTCCATTCCCTGTCAATGCAGATATAGGAAGACGGATGGCCGGAATAAGACACGTCTTTTCCATTGACTGTGATTTTTAATTGGCCCTCGCTGACCCAACCCGGATAACGGACCATCAAGGCAAATGGGACACCACCTTGCGTGACGGTTAGTTTGGTTTGTTCTTCATCAGGGAAAGCTGTTTCCTGTTTGAGTTGAATACCTTTTTCTTTCCAGTTGAGTTCAGAGGCAATAAAAAGGTTCACAAATAAAGAATCATTAGAATGGGTGTATATGAGCTGATTGTATTTGCCGTGATTTTCCATCCCTGTACCGACACAGCACCACATGGCTTCATTGGGGGCTGAGTAAACGCGGTAATGGCGCGGACGTGCCGGGGTGAAATAGACATACCCGCCATGTTCAGGATGCTGGGTCGAAAGGATGTGATTGTACAGGGTGCGTTCATAATAATCGATATATTTTGCTGAAGGATTTGCTCTGAACAAATCTTCGGTCAACTTAAGCATATTATAGGAATTACACGATTCCGGCCCGTCATTGACATTCACAAAATCAATGCAGGATGTTTTGCTCGGGAAATGCTCCCGCCTGCTGTTTCCGCCAAAGGCTAAAGACCGATTTTCAGTAACCGTTTCCCAGAAGAATTCTGCAGATTTTTGATATTTTTTATCATGGCTCAGTTCCGCAATCCGGTCAAATCCCGTAAATTTGGGAATTTGCGTATTGGCATGTTTGTTGTCCAGGTTATCGATGTTTTCAGACAATGGATCGAGAAACGCCCGGTGTGAATACCGTTTGGCTGCTGTTAGATATTTTTCATCGCCCGTCATCTGATAGGCATCAGCGAACATTTCATTGATGCCGCCGTGTTCCATATTCAGCATGTTTTGCATTTGCTCATCGGACAAAGCAGCCGTCAGATCGATACCCCAGTCACAAAACTTCAGGAACATGGTTTTGGCCTCTTCATTGTCGCAATAGAGCCAGGCATCGCGCAAACCGGCAAACATTTTATGCAGATTGTAAAATGGCGCCCAGGAGGAAAAATAAACACTGAAATCTCCCTTCTTGAATGCGGACCATAATTTGGCACTGCTGGGAAAACCGCCCGCATAACCAACACCCCAATCCGGGTTGTTCACAGCATTGGCTTCCTGACACGCTTTGAGTTCAGCAAGCATATATTCCATGCGTTTCTTGCACTCTTTATTGCCTGTCGCTCCATAATTCATGGCCATGGCCGACAGATAATGTCCTCCCACATGACCGTCGAGACCTGCCCAGTTGGGATAAGATTCAGCCTTTTTAGGTAATCCGGCTTCTTTACGGTAAGGCGCCAGCAGCCGGTCGACATCGTATTTTAACAGGACTTCAATATTCAGATCACGGGCATGTTTAAAAGGGCCATCCAGCAATTGCACATCACCCAATGGAAATTCATTCGGGTACAACTTGTTTTGTGCATGAAGATTAATGCTTCCAAAAATCAGGCAGCCCATTACACAGACAATGAATTTTAATCTTTTCATAGATTCCTCTCAAACTGTTTATTGCTTCCGCGAATGCCGACTGCAAAGTGTCATCACCACAATCGAAACTATCACGGGTATTAAAGGTCCAATTCCATTATTACTTGGAGATTCTCATCCTATCGCAGTCAATGACCCAGTTTCATTTTGGCAACATCTCCCATGTCGCCCATATGACCGATATACGGCCGGATAGAGAACCCAAATGTTGCTTTTTCTGTATTCAACAGATACTTCTTCATTGGACCGGGACCACAGCTTCCGCCGCCCAGCCCGCAATGCTGCATATCGACAGTCAGGATTGTTTCCTTCCGAGGTGTTAATTCATAGGGATGATTGGCTTTCTCCAGATCAAGCGGCGTATAATGCAGCGCGCTGAAATTCATCAGACTGTCGGCAACGATCATCATGCCGACACCATTGTGATTGCTGACGGTAAACCATCGTACATTCGACCGGTTGCCGCAATCCTGGGTTCTCAAATAGGGCACGAACATGTCATCGACCGTCGTTTCATACCGGCCAATGGCAGCTGAACGCAGACGGTCGCGGTAATTTTCATGAGGTCCTGCCCCGTAGAAAGTGACGGCTTCGAAGCCTTCGGGCATCTGCAGCAGGAATCCCAGTTTTGCCAATGGAAAATCCCCTTTGTCGGGATCAAAATCTGTGGTCACATCAATAAACCCGTTCCCATAGATTTTCCAGGTCGTATGCTGGCGAACGGTGTATCCTTTCGGTGATTTTGAATCAATATTTACGTCAATCGTTAAAACTTCGCCTTTTTGGCTGATAGAAATATTTTTCACTTCCGGTTTCATATCATACAATGCCGCTTTGCGCCACTTGGGACCATAACCGCCCCCGAACATGTAATCGTTATCAACCGGAGCACGAAAAATATTGAGCATCGGACCAGCAACGCGGGCATCGGTCAACCGATTCCAATAAATCATTTCTGTTTCAGGATGAACACCGTAAATCGCTTCAGGATCGGTTTTTAAAACGGTTGTACCCAAATAATCCAGATCGGTAAGGGTGCCAACCTGCTTATTGAACTTCAAAGAAAAGGTTTTTCCAGAAACCAGGATCCAATCCTTTTCTTCAGTATAAGACAGTGAAGACAGGGTTTGTGGATGAATCGGTTTCACAGCAGGAACGGCAAAGGGGACTGCCAATTGTTCCCATGCGACCACATGTCCCCTCGAAGCCCAGGCCTTATCGTTAGGCAATTGAAAAATCACTTTAACAAAATATTCGCCGCCTGCTTTCAGCTGCGGGATTGTAAATGGTATTTTGATTCCGGTTGATTCCCCCGGTTCAAGATCGAGCGGCGGCAGGGTTCCGGCTTCGATCACGCTCCCGTCGCAGCTCAGCTCCCAGCTCGGATCAAATGCATCAAGATTGATAAACTGATATTTATTTTCTATGCTTACCTGACCGTCTAAAATATTCTTTGCGCTGATACCAATGTACTGATATACTTTTTTAACTTCTTCCATTTTTGGTGTCATGCTGCGGTCGGGCGTTGTCAATCCGTTGACACAGAAGTTCCAGTCGGTTGGACGGTCTCCGAAGTCCCCGCCATAGGCAAAAAAGAACTCTCCGGGTTTTCCGGGCACTTCTTTTTGCAGCCCCTGATCCACCCAATCCCAAATGCAGCCGCCGATCAACCGCTTGTGTTTCGCAACCACATCCCAGTATTCCTGCAGGTTGCCCACAGCATTCCCCATGGCATGCGCATATTCACACATAAAAAAGGGTTTGGGATCCTCTTTGGCCCCGGTTTCATCCAGGGATTCGACACTTGGGTACATGGTCGATTCAATGTCAGCTACTTTGTTATAGCCCTGGTAATGGATGGGACGGCTTGTATCCACTTTCAATATTTCTTCACGGCAAACCTCAAAATTAACACCGGGGCCGGCTTCGTTGCCCATGGACCAGATAATAACAGCCGGTTGATTTTTAAAGCAATGGACCATTGATGTCACCCGGTCAACATGCGCTTTCTGCCAGCGGACATCTTTCGCCAGCGATTCCTTTCCATATCCCATACCATGCGATTCCACGTTGGCCTCGCTTACCATATAAATACCGTAACGGTCGCATAATTTATAAAAATCAGGATGATCGGGATAGTGACAGGTGCGGACCGTATTCATATTGAGTTGCTTGAACAGTTTCACATCCCGCAGCATGCTTTCGTATGTGATGTAACGTCCGTTCAAAGGATCAAGCTCATGGCGGTTGACACCTTTGAGTAAGACGCTTTTCCCGTTCACCCAAAGCTGAGAATCTTTGATTTCAATTTTGCGGAACCCGAAAGGTGTTGCAACCACTTCTAGGATTTTCCCGGAAGCGTTTTTCAAGACAAAGATCATTTGATATAAATTGGGGATTTCGGCTGACCACAACTCCGGATGATCGACGTTTGTTTCGATAGACAGATCGGAGGCTTTTTTGCCCGTAACAGAAGCCGCAAGCGGTTTGATAAAAAGAGGTTTTTCCCCTTGGTAAGTCTGGCCGTCTTTCAACAAATACCCTTCAACAGAAACAGCACCTTTATATCCATTATTTTCAAACGAAAGGTCTGTTTTCAGTGTTGCAGAGGTAAAATCGTCATTTAAATCAGAAAGGACAAAAAAATCCCGGATCCGTAACTTGGGTGTCGCAACCAAAAACACATCCCGATAAATGCCGCTCAAACGCCAAAAGTCCTGATCTTCGAGATAACTGCCATCGCTCCATTGATAGACTTCAACGGCCAGGATATTTTCCCCTTTTTGAAGATAAAAGGTAATGTTAAACTCAGCAGGGGTCATACTTCCCTGGCTGTAACCGACTTTTTTGCCATTGACCCAAACAACCATGGCCGATTGCACACCGGCAAAATGAAGAAAAACCTCATGTTCATCCCAACTTTCAGGAATAACAAAACTGCGCCGATAAGAACCTACCGGGTTGGGAAATTTATAGTTTGTCCAGCCATGATAAGCCGGGCTCATCACAGTGGGTGGCTTTTTCACGAAGGGGTATGTCACATTTGTATAAATGGGTTTTCCATACCCTTTCATTTGCCAGTTCGATGGAACATCGATGTCATCCCAGTAATGGACATCAAAATCAGTTTTGTAAAAATCGACGGGCCGCAAATCAGGAGACTTGACCCAATTAAATTTCCAGGATCCGTTCAAACACTGGTAAAAAGGGGATTCGTCGGCGTAATCGGCCAGGGCCTGTTCAATGGTGGCATAAGGAATGTAATCGCTATGGGCGGCTTCCTTATTGATCCCGATCACCTGTTCATTTTCCCAGTCGTGCTGTTGTGCAAATAACAAAGTACTTGTTAAAAATAAGATGAAACTCAAAATAAAAGAATGTTTGGTATTCATGGTTCAACCTGCCTTTTTTTTAGACGTAGAAATATATAATTTTTAATTACCTTGCTTTCAGAATATAAATCAGTTTGTAATTACATCCACTTCAGCATAGCCAGCGACATCATCTCCAGAGGTATTTTTCAAAGCCCGAAGCTTGATGAACCGGGCTGTCACAGGTGGGAAATCCTTGACCTGCAACAACGGGTTGTTCTTGATATTGGAAAACTCGCCCTGATCGACCAATTTCCATTCTTTGCGATTCGTCGACACATAAAACTGATAATCCGTAATGATGCCCGAACTCCACTTTGCCTGATCGGGAAGGTATTTGAATCCGCATACATTGAATTGATCTCCGAGATCGATGATCAAATCAACGGGCATTTTTTTGTCTCTCTGATGCCACGCGGTAGCAATATCGCCATCTAAGACAGCGCTGACCTTTTCGTCGTCTGTTCCGACAATTTTCCAATCTTTCTTGGAAATATCGAATTTTTCTTTCGTCACAGGGCTGCTCTTACCCGAAGCTGGATCGTAAGCGATTGCCCTCACTTCCACTTTCCCGTCAGCCGGAAAAGTCCCGGTATATTTTGTTGATTTCGTGGTCGGTTCGCTGCCATCCAGAGTGTAATAAAAAATCGGCCCGATATCATTCGTCGATATGGAAATTTCACCGACCTGATCCCTGGCAATGGCCGGGGCATTCAGGAATAGCGGCGCATTGTAGAGGCCGATATTGGAAATCACCGGGCAGTTTTTTGAATCGGTAATCGTAAAGCGCACCTGTGTCGCCTCGACAGTTGGAAAACGGAGAATGCGTTTATAACCGATGGTGGTTGCTTTCGCCACTTCCTGCCAGTCTCCGTCGATAAACGCTTCCACGGTGAAGGCTTTTACACGTTGACCCAGGCGGATGTACTCCTGAGCCAGAAACCGATTAATCAGAGTTGGCTTGCCAAGATCGATGGTCAATGAAGCGTTTGTTTCGCTATTGTCGGTTGCCCAATACGTTTCTTTGTCTGCGTCGACGGCTTTCGCTGCCCCGAACTTTCCTGCATTGCCGCGAACATTGGAAGCCTCCGCTTTTGCATTTTGGGCGAGATTGACTGCAAAGGATTCCTTCACAGCTTTGCCAAATTGAAGCGCCATTTTTTCGTCGGTCGGATAAATCAAACCATTGGGCATGATCGGGAAGTTGAGCAATAGGGTGGCATTTCTTCCGATCGAGTGATAAAATATTTCCATTAACTTCGGAACAGTTTTAACCTTGCTGTCTTCACTTGTATGGTAGAACCACTCCGGCCTGATGGAGGTGTTGACTTCAGCAGGTACCCAGGAATCGCCATTTTCCACACCATAATGCAACATGTGCCATGGCACTTCGCCTGATGCGTTGAGCAGACTCCAGTTGGTTTCGCCAACGAATCCTTCTTCAGTGCCCACCCAGCGCAGATCGGCGCGGTCACCGCCATCGTTCCAGATGACAATATTGGGTTGCAACTCTCGGACGAGTTTATAGGTATTTTTCCAATCGTAATACGTTGTGCGGTCGATCTTGCGATTTTCATTGGCGCCGTCGTAATAACCGTCACCTCCATTGGCTCCGTCAAACCATATTTCGAAAATAGGTCCGTAGTTGGTGAGCAGTTCAGTCAGCTGGTTTCGAAAGTAGGTAATATATTCAGGTTTTCCGTAATCCGCATGGTTCCTGTCCCAGGGTGATAAATAAATCCCCAGTTTCAGACCGTATTCATGACAGGCATCAGCCATCTCGCGAACCACATCGCCCTCACCGTTTTTCCACAGCGCATTTTTCACCGAATATTCAGTATATTCGGATGGCCACAGACAAAAACCGCAATGGTGTTTGGCCGTGATGATAATACCTTTCATGCCGGCTTCTTTGCAGATGCGGGCCCATTGACGGCAATCCAGTTCTGTGGGATTAAACAGATTGATATCTTCGTTACCATATCCCCACGGCTGATTGGTATACGTATTTAATGAAAAGTGAACAAAAGCATAATATTCCATTTCTTGCCAGCGCAATTGATTTTCCGACGGAATTGGGCCAAAGGGAACGGGTGCTTCTATCTGATGACAATTCAGGCCAGATAAAAAGGCGAAAAAAACAATCCCATATAGTGAATACTTTGACAACCTATTTAATTTCAACAAACTCAGGTTCAAAAGGTGCAATTGTGAAATTGCCGCTGTAATCTTTTGCACTGAGGATACTCCTTGATTTGCCTTTTAGTTGAATCTCTTTGGCCCTGGGACTCATATTCAAATATAAAATATGATTTTCATCGATCTGTCTTGCCACCACCCGATTCATTGTCTATACCAAATGCTGGCAAAGCGTGATGATTTCCATAATGTTTTGTCATCTCATCTGTAAAATGCAAGGCGTATTTTTGGTACATGGGGTCACCCACATCTTCCATGTAGCGGTGATTCGGATAAAGCACATCCCATTTTTCATCGGTGATGCTGATTGACGGATATTTATGATGCAGCCAGAGAGGAGCGGGCCGGATGGCAATATCCAGAATCACGTTAATGCCAGCGTCATCCGTCAGGTCCATCACCTCGTCGAACCAGGCAAAATCGAACACCCCTTCGGCGGGCTCGTAACTGTCCCAGGCTAAATGCTCCATACGGACAACATTGAATCCGGCATCTTTCATAAGCTGGATATCGGTTTTTATTTTCTCGATATTTTTATCATCGTGAGGATGATAGTTTGCTCCGACATATAACCCTTTGGCGTGAATCATAGAACAGAAAAAAACAAAATGAAAATTGGAACAAGCATTAATTTCATCTTCATATAAATCAGTCTTTTTTTAAGATGATCTCCTATAATACTGTCTTATTGGAATCCGAAAATATTTGATTGTCCGGAACCTCCAATAAGACACTTTTTTTATTTTGAATAATTATACTGTAGCAGTATTTTTATAAGCTCATCATCCGGTTCAAGTGATTTCAACTGTTCAGAATCAAAATGGTAAATGCCGAAATCACCTTTATACTCCCAATTGCACCATGCAATGTTATTTTCTTCAAGCCCTGAAATTAAATCCGAATAATATTGCATTCTGTCTTTTCTCTCAACCGTAGGTAAACAGCCAAATTCTCCACAATATAGTTGCAGGTTTTTAACTTTGGCAAATTCGATACCTGATCGAAATACGTCTATCAATCTCTCTTTATTAAAATTTTCTCTTGCATCAGATAGCAGATCCACCATTGCTGTGTCTGTGACATCCACATATTTCTCATAGTCATCATCCGTAATAATCTGACCTGGATAATGAACCGGCCCCTTATAGTTACCCACCGGCGTCCAGTTTGCTGTATGGTGTGTAAAAGCCAGGGGAGTATATGTGTGAAAACTCAAAATGATATTTTTGTCGTTTTCAGGTAATTTTAAGTATTGAAGGTTCGGTGCTACTTGCCACATATTCGGCCCGATAACCAACACCCTTTCAGGTTCTTTTTCACGAACAGCTGCTATTGCCTTATTTACAAGTTTATTCCAATCGTCATGTTCAGGGGCTACCGCTTCATTTAACAGTTCATAGGCAACCATATTATTGGGATACGTATGGAGCACTTCAGATAGTTGAATCCAAAGATTTACAAAATTCTTTTGCGCTTCAGCATCTGTCCAAAGTGTATTGATTCCGCCTTCATTTTCAGCGTTAAAATGATGTGAACGGATCGTATGCAAATCAACGACTGCCCTTAGGTTATATTGATTACACCAATCCAGACAACTTGTCAGATGATTAAATGCTTCCTGAATTTGTTTTCCATTTTCATCCCACATTTCATGTTCATCAATAGGAATCCTTACATGGTCATATCCGATACTTTCTATAAATTGAATGTCTTTTTCCTGTATATATTCATATTTAGGTTCCCACCCAAAATCCTGTGACAACCAATGGCTAAGATTGACGCCTCTCATTATTTCAAAACCAGAAGGATTCATTGCTTGTATTGAAGCTGATTGTTTACAAGAAATTATTGTACCCAAGCTAACAATAACGAATAATAGTACTATTCTCCTGAAACTTTGTCTAATTATCATGTCTTACTCCTTATTTTAAATTTTTTATTGAATCGTAATCGTCACCACCTTTAAATCTTTGTCGTCGGAACTGTTCCCGTAGAGCACCTCATACGCTCCCGAAGAGACCTTCATTTCCCTGCTTTCCCGATCATAAAACTCGAACGAATCGAACGGCAGATTGATCACAGCCTGTGCGGTTTTCCCTGCAGCCACTTCGACCCGTTGAAAGCCCTTGAGTGTTTTGAGAGGCCCGTCCGTATCGTTTGCCTTTCGCACATACACCTGAACGATTTCCGTTCCATCGCGTTTACCTGTATTGGCTACCGGTATTGTTAGCTCGACGGCTTCGTTAGTTTTGATATTTTTTTTATTTGGTTTTGCATCACCAATCGAGAATGTGGTATAACTCAATCCAAATCCGAACGGGAAAAGCGGATCGGACATGTAGCGGTAGGTGCGCCCTATCATAGAATAATCTTCAAAGTCTGATAATTGATCCATGCTCTTGTAGAAAGTAATGGGTAATTTACCGGATGGATTGTATTCACCGAACAACACATCGGCCACTGCCTGTCCGCCGGATTCACCGGCATACCACGCCTGGAGAATGGCATCACAGCTTTCCGTTTCAGGAACCAGGGCAATGGCTGAACCGGAACAGTTGACGAAAACAACTTTTTTACCGGCTTCTTTCAACGTTTTCAGACAATTGCGTTGGACCGAAGGAAGCTCGATCTCGATACGGTCTCCGTTCTTGAAGCCCGGGTAGGTTACTGGCATTTCCTCGCCTTCCAGATTTGTCGAAAGACCACCGACAAAGACAACCAGATCGATGTTCTTTAGTTTATTTAGCAGGTCTGTATAATCGACATCGACTTCTTTGCCGAAATTGAATTCGATGTTGGCCTGCCAATTATTCATTTGAGCATAAAGAATCTCTATTTTATATTTTTTACCCGCTTCCACCTGAATCGGAAGTCTTGACGGAAGGGTTCTCCAGTTATCATACTTTGCAATTAATTCTCCGTTCACCAGCAATTCAACGTGTCCCGTAACGCCGCCTTTGAATACGATTTCTTCGCTTTGAGATGGAACGAACTCAGTTTCATATTTGGCCGAAAAACCTTCGAGCCGGACTCCGGGAGCAAATTCATGTTGGCCAGCAGTGGTGAGTTTGATCGGGTTGACAATTTGCATGGTTGCCACCACATCGCCCTGCCAATTCGCATTAT
>Ga0315542_1001061_pt1 | contig 17315 bp, 13 predicted proteins | sample SalMarSW160120MG_FD_202541 | JGI IMG/M metagenome (GOLD analysis project Ga0315542, IMG submission 202541) | Salt marsh sediment microbial communities from the Plum Island Ecosystem LTER, Massachusetts, United States - Salt Marsh Sediment SW1601-20 ...
GGTCTCCAGGGCGCGGGGTGTGATCGCCCTCGACGAGGATGCGTGTACGTCGTGCATGCTGTGCGCCCGCCAGTGTCCGGACTGGTGCATCTACATAGAAGGCCACAAAGAGGAGAAGGAGCCGAGTAAACCGGGTGGCCGTCCGCGGACCCGCAATGTGCTCGACCGGTTCGACATCGACTACGCCCTGTGCATGTACTGCGGCATCTGTGTCGAGGTGTGCCCGTTCGATGCTTTGTTCTGGAGCCCCGAGTACGAATACGGCGAGCAGGAGATGGAGTCCCTACTGCACAACAAGTCGAAGCTGGGCGAGTGGCTCCAAACCGTTCCCGAACCGCCCGAGCTGGAGGACCACTGATGGGTGGATGGTTCACCGAAGCGTCGAACTGGTGGTTCCTGATCATCGCCGCGTTCATCGTGGTGGCGTCGTTTCGTGTCGTCACGTCCGGCAATGTGGTCCACTCGGCACTGTTTCTCGTCGCCTCGCTCGCCGGCACCGCAGGCCTGTTCCTGATGCTCGGAGCACAGTTCGTCGCATGGGTGCTGGTACTCGTCTACATCGGCGCGGTCGTCGTCCTGTTCCTCTTCGGCATCATGATCACGAGAGCCCCCACCGGACCGAAGGTAGAAGCGGACAACCCCCGCAAGGGGTTCGCCGCGACCGCAGCCACTGTCACATTCGCGGTGATGACGTACTCGTCGATCTCGGCGTTCGGTCACACGGAGGTGTCGAAAGTCGGCTCCGGAACCGCCACTGAGCTCATCGGCAATCAGCTGATGGGGCGGTTCGTGCTGCCATTCGAGGTCGTGTCATTCGTGCTGCTCGCAGCCCTCGTCGGCGGCATCGTGCTCGCCCGGCAAGACACCTCCGATGACATCGAGGAAGGAGGCGGGCAGTGAGCCTCGTCCAGTTCCTGGTCCTCGGTGCCCTCATGTTCTCTTTCGGTGTGTACGGCTTGCTGGTTCGCCGCAACGCCGTGATGGTGCTGCTGGCCATCGAGCTGATGCTCAACGCCGTCAACCTGAACCTCATCGCCTTCGAAGCCGCCTTGCGTACCGCATTCGCCGGTGGACAGGTGTTCGCAATCTTCGTGATCACGGTCGCCGCCGCCGAGGTGGGAATCGGTCTTGCGATCGTGCTGCTCATTTTCAGAAACCGGCGTTCGGCGAACGTCGATGAGATGGATCTGATGAGGTGGTAGGCGTGGTGACTGCGGCAGAGGAAGTGATGGTGCACGCCAGCAACGGCGGAGTCCTCGCCCAGTGGGCGTGGCTGATCGTCGTCGCGCCGTTCGTCGCGATGCTCGCCATCATCGCCTTCGGCAAGCGCATGCCCCGCAAAGGCGGGGAGATCGCCGTCACGGCGATGGGCTTCGTGTTCGTCTACTCGGCAGTGCTGCTGATTCTCAACATCGCCAACGGCGTCATCTTCGAGCACAGTGTTCAGGTAGCGCAGATCGGCAGCTTCACCATCGAGTGGGGCTGGGTCGTCGACGGTCTCTCCACCATGATGTATTTCGTCGTCGGCACACTCTCGTTCCTCGTCTTCACGTACGCCACCGGCTACATGAAGGGTGATGTCCGCGAAACGTGGTTCTTCGCCGCCTTCTCGTTGTTCGCAGGGGCGATGCTCGTGCTCGTGTCCGCCCCCAATCTCGTGCAGCTCATCGTCGGATGGGAGGGCGTCGGTCTCGCCTCATACCTGCTTATCGGCCACTACTGGGAGGAGAAGGAGAACTCCTCGGCCGGCATGAAGGCCTTCTACACCAACAAGATCGCCGACATTGGCCTGATCATCGGAGCGATCGTCCTCGGCACCGCCGTTGGTTCGTTCCGGTACTCGGACATCCTCGACGCGGCCGCCAACAACCTTTCCTCGCTCGCCCCGGTCGCGGTCGCCGGAGGGGTGCTGCTGTTCATCGGCGCGATGGGTAAGAGCGCGCAGTTCCCGTTTCACGTGTGGCTGCCCGACGCCATGGCGGGCCCAACCCCCGTGTCATCGCTGATGCACGCTGCCACGATGGTCACCGCCGGCGTGTACCTCGTCGCGCGCATGTACCCGCTCTATGCAGGCATGGCTTCCGACATGCGGGTGCTGATCGTCATCATCGGCGCGATCACCTTGCTGATCGCCGGTTTGCTCGCCATCGTCCAAGACGACCTCAAGCGAGTACTCGCCTACTCGACAGTCAGCCAGCTCGGCTACATGATCGCCGCGCTCGGCGCCGGCGGCTACACGGCCGGTCTGTTCCACCTGTGGACTCACGCCTTTTTCAAGGGCCTCCTGTTCCTCACCGCCGGCTCGATCATCCATGCGGTCCACTCGAACAACATGAGCGACATGGGTGGCCTCCGCAAGAAGATGCCCGTGACGTTCTGGTCGTTCACCTCTGCGTCACTCGCGTTGGTGGCCATCATCCCGTTCGCCGGCTTCTTCTCGAAGGACGAGATCCTCGCCACGCTCGGTAACAACGGCTACGCGTGGGCGATGTGGATAGGCATCCTCGGAGCGTTCATCACCGCCTTCTACATGGGTCGTGCGATGTTCCTCACGTTCTTTGGCACCTACAAAGGCGAAGCTCATGTGCACGAGTCGCCGAAGGTGATGACGGTTCCGATGGCGATCCTCGCGGTCGCCTCACTGATCGCCGGATGGGTCAATATCCCCGGTGTTTACGAAGGGTTCCATCACTGGGTGACCGAGCGAGCAATCACGTTCCCATCGTTCTCGGCCGAAGGGTTTGACGTCGCAGTGATGCTGACAGGACTGGGCTTCGCGATCTTCGGGGTCATCGTGTCCTACCTGATCTACTTCCGTGATGCCGACACGCAGCAGGCCAGGGACCGGGTGAGGATCCCTGTCTTGTGGCCGCTGCTCGAGAACAAGTACTACCTCGACGACCTCTACCTCGCGGTGCTCGTCAACCCGATCAAGGGACCGATCGCACGAGCTGTCAACTGGACCAACTCGTACCTCATCGACGGAATCGTCAACGGGGCCGGGATCGTTGCCCGGTATGCGGCCCGGATCGTGTACGGAGGCCTCGACCAGAAGGGCATCGACCTCGCAATCAACACGGCAGCCATCGTCACCGGCTCGGCGGGCGAGCAGGCACGACGGCTCCAAACAGGAAAAGTGCAGCACTACGCGGCGATGACGGTGGCCGGGTTGGCGTTGCTCGTGATCGCAATCGTCATATTCATCTAGGAGGACGGACGGATGTTGGACAACGGATGGGGCTTGAGCCTGATCGTGTTCCTGCCACTGGTGGGCGCACTGATCATCCTGCTCACCCCAAAGAAGAACCTGGCGGCCATCAAGGCATTCGGGTTGACGTTCACCGCCCTGCCGCTGATCATCGCCGTCTTTCTGATCGCCCGTTTCGACTATGGCGCCGGCTCGGCGTTCCAGTTCGGAACCGACCTGTCGTGGATCACCTCGATCAACGCCCGCTACCACATCGGGGTCGACGGCATCTCGTTTCCGATGCTCATTCTCTCGACGATCTTGACGCTGCTTGCGCTGATCTACTCGTTCAACCACTGGCCCGAGCCGTACAACCCGAAGGCGTTTTCGGCGCTCATCCTCGTGTTGGGCACCGCGATGAACGGCACGTTCGTTGCGCTTGACCTCGTCCTGTTCTTCGTGTTCTTCGAGCTGGTGCTGCTCCCGATGTACTTCATGATCGGCATCTGGGGGGACAAGACGATGATGAAGGTGCCCGGCTTCCGGATCGAAGCCGAGACCCGGCTATACGCGGCGATCAAATTCTTCGTGTTCACCCTGTTCGGGTCGGCGTTCATGCTCCTTGGGTTTCTTGCCTTGTATTACCGCTCCGGTGACGTAGCTCCGTTTGTCCGCACGTTCGACATCCCGACGCTGATCTCGATGGGCTCGGCCGGCGCGTTCACGGGGACGTTCGCATTTCTCGTCTTTGGTGCCCTGTTCCTCGGGTTCGCGGTGAAGGTGCCGATGTGGCCACTCCACACCTGGCTGCCGGACGCCCACACGGCCGCACCCACGGTCGGTTCCGTCCTTCTTGCCGGAATCTTGCTGAAGCTCGGCTCCTACGGATTCATCAGGATCAGCCTGCCGATACTGCCCCAGGAGGCGCAACGGTGGGCTCCGGCGATCGCCATCCTGGCAGTTATCGGGATCATCTACGGTGCACTCGCCTGTCTTGCCCAATCGGACATGAAACGCCTCATCGCATTCTCTTCCGTGGGCCACATGGGCTTCGTGATGCTCGGCATCTCCACGCTCACCGTTGTCGGTATCAATGCCGCGGTGATCGGCATGGTCGCCCACGGGCTCATCACGGGCCTGCTGTTCTTCGTCGCCGGATCGATGTCTCACCGCTACCACACCCGCGAAATGGTCAGGCTCGGCGGCAATCAGAAGCTCATGCCGAAAATGGGTGCCATTCTCGGCTTCACGGCGATCGCATCATTGGGACTGCCGGGATTGGCCGGGTTCTGGGGCGAATTCATGTCACTCGTCGGTTCCTACAACCCGCTGGCCGGCCTCGACCTGGGGGTATTCCGCACGGCGATGGTGTTTGGCGCCATCGGCACGGTGCTGACCGCCGGCTACATGCTCTGGATGCTGCAACGGGTCAACTTGGGTGAGCCGAGCGCCGAGTGGGGTGGACATGCGCTCGTCGACGCCGATTCGTACGAGCTGGCGGCCTGGGTGCCTCTGATGGTGCTGATCGTCGCCGTCGGGGTGTTCCCGAAACTCGTGTTCGGTGCAACGAACAGCGCCGTCGTATCGCTCGTGACCAAAGCGTTTGGGGGCTGAGTGATCGACTACCTGGCGCTCGCACCTGAGATTGTCATCGCAGCAACCGCGGTGGTGGTGCTCCTCGCCGACATGTGGATCGTCCGCAAGTACTGGACGGCGATCATCGCAGTCGTGGGAACGACCGCCGCCGCGATTCCGCTCGTCGTTCTCGCTGTGTCACCGGTGGGGGAGCGGAGCCTGTTCGAAGGCAGCTACGTGGTGGATCCATTCGCGCTCGTCATGAAGGGTGTGTTCCTCATGGCTGCCTATGTCGTGCTGCTCATGTCGTTCTCGTACGTCGAGTCGGACCGGTACTACCAAGGCGAGTATTACTTCCTGCTTCTCCTGTCGATTCTCGGTTCGCTGGTGCTCGCGTCGGCACGGGATCTGATCGGCCTGTTCATCGGCATCGAACTCGTTGCCACTCCGATGTACGTGCTCGCCGGGTTCCGCAAGGGTGATCTGAAATCGAACGAGGCCGCTTTGAAGTACTACCTGCTTGGTGTGCTCGCGTCGGCGATGCTCCTGTACGGCTCGTCGTTCGTGTTTGGGCTCACCGGTGAGCTGACGTTCGCCGGGATTGCCTCCCATGCGGGTGGACTCGTGCATGAGCCCGCGTTCATCATGGCGGTCCTGTTCATCATCGCCGGTGTCGGCTTCAAGGTGTCGGCGGTCCCGTTCCATTTCTGGGCACCAGACACATACGAGGGCGCGCCCACACCGATCACCGCCTACCTGTCGGTGTCATCGAAGGCAGCCGGATTCGTTGCGCTCATCGCCGTCACGTACAGGGCATTTGGGCCGGCGTCGGCAGCATGGGCGCCCGTCGTGTGGGTGATGGCGGCACTCTCGATGACGATCGCCAACCTGACCGCCCTCAAGCAGGACAACATCGTGAGGATGCTCGCTTACTCCTCGATCTCGCATGCCGGATTCATGCTCGTTCCGTTCGTTGTTGCCCCCTACGTCGACGCGGCAGGAATCAACGGCGCCGTGAGCGCGACAATCACCTACCTCGTCATCTACGCCTTCTTGAATCTCGGTGCCTTTGCTCTCGTGATCGCCGGGTCCCGAAAAGCAGGCTCCGGGACCGTCCAAGGGTGGGCGGGCATGGCCACCTACGCACCCGGTCTGGCGTTCCTGGGGATGCTGTTCTTCTTCGGCCTTGCCGGCATTCCGCCACTTGCCGGATGGTTCGCCAAGTTCGTCATGTTCCGGGTCGTGCTGACCGCCGGAAGCGGTTGGGCAGTCGGCCTCGCGGTGATAGCCGCCGTCAACTCGGTCATCGCGCTCTACTACTACGCGAGGGTCATCAAGTCGATGTGGATGGATCCTGTGTCGGTCACCGTGCCAGATTCGGAGGTTCGTGATGCGGCGGTTCCGATGACGCTCACCTTGGCGCTCGGCATCACCGCCGTCGCCGTCGTGGTTCTCGGTGTATTCCCGGGCATTGTCACGAGTTTCACGTTCTAGGCGGAGCGTCGCCAGGATCATTGCGACGGATCTCCGCCCCTCTGTGCCCTCGGCGGCGTCCTCCTCCTCGACGTCCTTGTTGGTGAGTACCGCCCCCTCCGTCCTCGACCTTCGGTCGAGTCCACCTCTTCCAACACTCGGGCTCCGCCCTCGCGAGGGGAGGAGACGGTCGCCCGCGACCTCACGCGGGACGTGGCAGCATGCTGACCGGAGACTCCGAGCGAAGCGAGCTTCGCTCGCCGCTAGCCTGGCGCCATGAGCGATTCACTGACCGCCGACGATCTGTACCTGTTCAACGAGGGTTCCCACACTCGTTTGTATGAGAAGCTGGGCGCCCATCTGGTGGACGGCGGCTGCCGGTTCTCCGTGTGGGCCCCGGACGCCGGCAGGGTGTCCGTTGCCGGGGACTTCAACCACTACGACGAGAACGCCAGCCCGCTCGAGCCACAAGGGAACTCCGGGATCTGGTCCGGTGTCGTACCAGGCGTTGAGCAAGGGCAGACCTACAAGTTCGTGGTCACGAACCGGAGCACTGGCAACGAGGTATACAAGGCGGATCCGTATGCCGCCTACGCTGAGGTACCTCCCCGGACGGCATCCATCGTGTGGGATTGCTCGTACAAGTGGGGTGACGCCAAGTGGATGAAGTCGCGGGCGAAGCACAATGCCGCCGACGCCGCAATCGCCATTTACGAGGTTCACCTTGGATCGTGGCGCAAGAACGAGAACGGCGAACCGTTGAGCTATCGGGAGCTTGCATCGGAACTCACCGCTTACGTCTCCGATCTCGAGTTCACACACGTCGAGTTCCTCCCCGTGATGGAGCATCCGTTTGGCGGTTCGTGGGGTTACCAGAGCACCGGCTATTTCGCGCCCACATCCCGGTTCGGCACACCGCAGGACTTCATGTACCTGATCGACACGCTGCACCAGGCGGGCATCGGGGTCATCCTCGACTGGGTGCCCTCGCATTTCGCGACTGACGAGCACGGGCTTGGCCTGTTCGACGGAACCCACCTCTACGAACACGCCGATCCGAGGCAAGGCTTCCATCCGGATTGGGGCAGCTACGTCTTCAACTACGGACGCAACGAGGTGCGGTCGTTCTTGCTGTCGTCCGCGATGATTTGGCTGGATCGCTACCACGTGGATGGGATCAGGGTCGATGCCGTGGCGTCGATGCTGTACCTCGACTACTCCCGCAAAGATGGCGAGTGGATCCCCAACCAGTACGGAGGCAACGAGAACCTGGAGGCGATCGGTTTCCTACGGCGGTTCAACGAGGAGATCTACGGGGCGTACCCGGACGTCCAGACGTATGCCGAGGAGTCGACGGCATGGCCGATGGTGTCCCGTCCTACCTACTTGGGCGGTCTCGGTTTCGGGTTCAAGTGGGATATGGGCTGGATGCACGACACGCTCCAGTACTTCTCGCTGGATCCCGTATACCGGCGTTTTCATCACAACGACCTGACGTTCAGGGGCCTGTACGCGTTCACTGAGAGCTACGTGCTGCCCCTTTCCCACGACGAGGTCGTCCACGGGAAGGGTTCACTGATCGGGAAGATGCCGGGCGACGACTGGCAGAAGTTCGCCAATCTCCGGCTCCTCTATGCGTCGATGTTCGCCCAACCCGGGAAGAAGCTGCTGTTCATGGGCGACGAGATCGCCCAGTGGGGTGAGTGGAGTCACGACGGCAGCGTCGACTGGGACCTCCTCCAATGGGAACCCCACCAGGGGATCCGGAATGTCCTCTCGGATCTGTCGCGCCTCTACAAGGCCGAGGAGTCGCTCCACGGTCAAGATTCGGACCCGGCAGGGTTCGAGTGGATCGAAGCGAACGACCCCACGTCAAGTGTGCTTGCCTATCTTCGCAAAGGCGGACACGATGTCATGCTCGTGGTGATGAACTACACGCCGGTACCCAGGTACAACTACCGCATCGGCGTGCCACGGGATGGTGTTTGGACTGAGGTGCTCAACACCGACGCGAACATCTACGGCGGATCGGGCATGGGCAACCTGGGCAAGATCGAAGCCCACGAGGCACCGTCGCACGGACGCCCCTTTTCGGTGAACGTGACGGTGCCGCCACTTGGCGCCGTGTTCCTGAAGTCGACAGGAGAGACGGACTGAGAACGTTTCCTCCCCTCGCGAGGGCGGAGCCCGAGTGTTGGAGGAGGTGGACTCGACCGCAGGGAGAGGACGGAGGGGGAGGTTCCCACCAACAAAGCCGATCTCCAGCAGTCAGTCTTCAGTCCCCAGCAGCGAACGGCCGGGACGCGGCGGGAATCGTCGCGAGCGCGGGCGAAAACACGAAATCCGCAGTGCCCCGGGGCGGACCCGGCTGTCCTATCTCCTCCCCTCGTGAGGGCGGAGCCCGAGTGTTGGGGGAGGTGGACTCGACCGCAGGGAGAGGACGGAGGGGGAGGTTCCCACCCTTGCTGGGTACGGCCCTCCTACCCCGGCGGTTTCGCGTCCGACGGTACCATCCCTCCACCATTCAGCCTTGTGGCCTCACTTTGGGGACCGACGGGAGAGCCAAGCCCGCGGTGTTCAGTCATGAGTCGTCAGTCCTCAGCCCTCAGTCACGGGGGTGGAAGGTGACTCCTCGATGACGCTCCGCGAACGACTGGTCGGACAGATCGCTACGAGTGGCCCGATGCCGTTCGAGGAGTTCCAATCGATTGCGCTGTATGACCCGGACGATGGCTTCTTCGGCTCGGGGACGTTGCGATCGGTCAAGGAGGGCGACTTCCTCACCTCGCCCGAGGTGAGCCCGTTGTTTGGGGAAACGCTTGCGGTGTTCGTCGATCGGATCCTCGACGACTTGTCGGTCCCCCCAGTCGCCGATGGGATGTCTCCGTTTGGGAGCTCGGAGGACGGGTCGTCTTCGTCGGTCCCCCCTGTCGCCGATGGGATGTCTTCCTTTGGGAGCTCGGAAGACGGGTCGTCTTCGTTGGTCCCCCCTGTCGCCGATGGGATGTCTTCCTTTGGGAGCTCGGAGGACGGGTCGTCTTCGTTGGTCCCCCCGGTCGCCGATGGGATGTCTCCGTTTGGGAGCTCGGAGGACGGGTCGTCTTCGTCGGTCCCCCCAGCGAGCGAAGCGAGCGTTGGGGGGAAAGTACCGCAGCGGCGAAGCCGCTGGGGTAGGGGGGCAGTTCCCCTCCTGGTTGAGGTTGGTGCCGGTTCGGGTTCGCTGCTCCGTCCGCTGCTCGCGTCGCTACACCACTCGGTCGACCCGTGGACGGTTGAGATGTCGCCACCCGCGCGGGCTTCACTCGCGCAGATCGTCTCAGGCGAGCGGGTTGCCGGAGCCTTGGACGATCTCCCCGCCACGTTCTTTGGGGTCGTGATCGCCAACGAACTGATCGACAACCTTCCGGTTGCACTGGCAGCTCGGTTGGGTGATGGGTGGGAGGAACGTTGGGTCGGAGTGGAGGGTGACCAGCTGGTGCTGGTCCGCCGCGACGCGCGACCTGAGGTGGTCGGCTGGGCGAATCGGTTCGGACTCCCTTGCCCGGAAGGGGGCATCGTCGAGGTGCAACTTGCGGCAGCAGCCTGGCTTCGCTCGATGCTGGATCGGCTCGACAGGGGATCCATCGTGCTCGTCGACTACGGGGACACGTCCGAGGGCTTGGTGCATCGGCGAGCCGAGGGGACGGTCCGCACCTACCGGAAGCACCATCTGGGGCCCGACCCGCTGCTCGAACCCGGGGCGACCGACATCACGGTCGACGTGAACTTCACCGCGCTCATGGCGACGGCACGTGAAACAGGCGCCCGCGCAGCTCTCTATCGGCAGGACGACTTCCTCGCGTCACTTGGCCTGCGAGACCGGATCGCCGCGCTGAGGGAACAGGAACGGGTCCTGGCGAGGTCGGGCGACACGATGGGACAACTCAAAGCACGATCGGACCGCACGAACGCCGAGGCCCTACTGCACCCTCGAGGGCTCGGTGACTTCCGAGTGCTGGTCATCAGCAGGTAGGTCAGAGCGCCTGTCTTGCCAGCTCGACGGCCATACTCGGCGCGCCCCTCCATGGCTCGCCGTGACCTGGGAGTAGGACGTCCGCCTCGAGGGCAGCGAGGCGGTCGAGCGACGCGATCGCCTTGCGGTGGTCGTAGTTGAACTCGCGACGAACCACTTGGGGTCCGACTCGTTTCGGGTTCCAGAGGTCGATGGTGACAAGGGCGTCGCCGGTGACCAGGACACCGCGGTCCGGCAGATGAATCGAACAGTGTCCCTGGGTGTGTCCCGGTGTGAAGATCGCGACCGGGTGGCCGGGCACGTCGAGAGTCTCCTGGTCTACATAGGTGGTGACCTCGGTGACGTGCTCCGGATTGAGACCGCCTCTTCTGATCGCGTTGAGAGCGAATCGGAAGACGTTCGGTCTCCACGCCTTTCTCAGCTCCCACAGGGATATCTGCTGTGTGATCTCGCCGCGCGCCAGACGCACCTCGTCGGTATGGCAGTGAACAGGTACGGCATGATCCCTTCGCAACCGTTCCGCCGATCCTTTGTGATCGACATGAGCATGTGTCAGCACCAGCGCATGAACGTCTGCGAGGGTTCTCCCGATCTGTGTGACGGCCGCGTCGACGAGGTCTCTGTCTTTCGGGTATCCGCTGTCGATGATCGTGACGTCGGTTCCGTCCGCCACGAGAGCGAAATTCGTGTGCGACCCCTCGGCTCTGAACACCCCGTCGGCGATCTGATCGATCTTCATGTTGTCCCTCCCGGAAGGCAGGGTACACCGACGCGAAGGAGGGGCGCCCGGACGGCGCCCCTCCTTCATGTGCTCGTTGCGTCGAGCTAGCGGTTGACCACGGCTCCCCACGGGATCGTGTAGAAGCCGTCGGCGCCACAGTCGACACCGACGTAACCGCCGTACAGGTCGGTCGCGGCATCGCGGCCACCGTCGAACGAGACGGTGAGCGTTGAGCCGTCGATCGAAGCATCTGCGTAGACGGAGCCCGAGACACCGGTCACCGAGCAGGTGTCACTGCTGACGGCGATGTCAATCGAACCGTTCGCGGGCTTGTTGCCCTTGAAGATGCCGAAGCTGGCATTCGCCGGATAGAACGACACCGTCGCGTTGTTCGCCGAGACGAGGTCGATCAAACCGCCACCCTGCTCGAAGACGGACAAGCCGGGCTTGCTGATGTCGGCCGTGTTGACCAGCGCCGACCGCACTTGGTCCACCGTCCAGTCAGGATGCACTGACAGCAGGGCTGCCGCCGAACCCGTGACGTGGGGTGCTGCCATCGACGTCCCGTTGTACAGCTCCCAGGTCGAGCCGGTGACACCGTTCAGGTTGAACTCCATCGTGGAGGACAGGATGTCCACGCCCGGTGCCATCACATCGGGCTTGATGATGTTCGTGAATGGTGCCGGACCGCGGCTCGAGAAGTCCGCGATCTGGCCCGGCGTCGTCGGGACCGTTGTCGGAGCCGAGATCGTCGCCGTCGTGCGCATCAGAGCCATGCCGTCGTCGTACGACACCATCACGGCAGGAACCTCGTCCGGATAGCCGGCGGTCGTCGCCATGACGATCGGCTCCTGGTCGGGATAGTTGTAGACAACCGCTCCGACCGCGCCCGTGTCATAGGCGTTCTCGATCTTCTGGCTGAACGAGCATGTCCCGCGAGAGATCAGGACGACCTTTCCCGAGTGGTCCTCATTGCCGCTGATTGAGCAGGCTTCGGCGTCATCGCCGGTCCACGCGACGAGATTGAATGTCGAGCCGTCGACACTCGGGAACTGACTTGGCACTGCGTAGTAGGTACCTCCATCCTGCACCTGGATGACGACGCCTGTCGTGCGCGAGTTCGTCGTTGCGCCGACAGCGACCACCTCGGAGGCGCTGCCGGGTGAACCGACCGTGTACCAGCCGGGACCTTCGTTGCCTGCGGACGTGACGACCACGACACCGGCCTCGACCGCCTCGTTGGCGACCTCGGCGAGGAAATCGTGGGGACCCTGGACTGTGCCACCAAGGCTCATGTTGATGACCTGCATGCCGTCGGCGACGGCATCCTCGATGGCGTGGGCGATGTCATGAGAGAAGGCCGAACCGTCGAAGGCGACGTAGCCCGCTCCGAACGCCGGAAACACGTTGTAGTCGTACAACTCGGCACCCGGCGCGACACCGCTGACCGTCGTTCCGTCCCAAAGGTCGCTGTAGTCCTCGATGGTGGTGACACAGCCGCCGATGATGCCGGCGACGTGCGTGCCGTGGGCCGCCGAGAAGTAGAGGGGCCAACCTGGCGCCGGGACGTAGTGCGGTCCGAAATAGGCGGGCAGTGCCGCGTTCGGTGGCGCCATGCCGACTCCGCTGTAACTCCGTGCGTTACTGTGGGTGGCCTGATACTCCGCGATGTATTCGAGACGACCAGAATGAGTAGCGGAGATCTCGACAGCGAGACTTGGAGTGTGAGATGAAGGGGCGTGTACTCGTTTTGGCTGCAGTGTTGTCGACGGTCCTTGCTGCCTGTGGACAGTCGGTCGTGTCCGGTGATGCAGCCTCCTCCACGGCCGTGCCGGTGTCCGAGTCGCCTACGATCGAACCGACATCGACAACCGTCGAGACGTCGTTGTCAACCACGACTACGACGGCGGTATCGGCAGCCATCTCGACAACCACTTCGACCACGACGCCGTCGACCACAACGTCACCGATCCCGCAACCGAAGTCGGCGGCCCCTTCGACGACGATCAATCTGGTGCCGACAGAGGGACTGACGATGGAAGAGACCATCCAGCTCGCCAAAGAGGATCTGGCCGGCAGGCTGAAGATCGACGCTGGCGAGATCACCGTTGTGAGCAGTGAGTCCGTGACGTTCAACAACTCGTCGCTCGGCTGCCCTCAGAAAGGCATGTCGTACCTGCAAGTCCTGACCGACGGCTACCGGATCGTGTTGGGGGCCGGTGGCGCTCAGTACGACTACCGAGTCAGCACCCATGGTGCGATCGTCCTCTGCCAGACATGACAGTGGGAGGGCCGAAGCCCTCCCACATTCCATGCGATCTGAAGATCGCTACTTGTAGTACACGTCCAAGGTGTACGGGACGTTCTTGCCGTAGGTCAGATAGCCGTCGACCAGTGCAATGACGAAGTCGATGTTGTCGGCGTCGATGGTGACCATCTCCGGGCTGGAGATCGTCGCACCACCGAGTTCGAGATGGCCAACGCCGTCGGTGTCGAACCAGATGACAATGAGGTCCATGTCTGCCGTCGGGTAGCGCTGGAAGTCGTCCTTCCACGACAGTGACAGCGTGACGCCGTTGTCTCCGAATCCAACTCCGTCGTACTCGTCTTCTCCGCCCGTGGCCAGCTTGCCCGAGTAGGACTCGTCCGGCTTCGTCGACGCGTTGCCTTTCTCGACGTTGACCGTGAACGTGCCGGAGATCGTGTCGAACGACGTCCAGTCGTTCTCGATCACCATCTTCCAGTAGCCCGGCATCAGCGGCAGGTCCTGAAGGACCGCGCCGTAGATGGTTCCGGAGGCCGTGGTCGACATGTTCTCCACGGTGAACGATGCGTCACCCCAGATGTTCGTCGTGTCGATGTAGGCGTCGTTCACGCCGCTCACACCACCCTGGAGGTAGAACTCGAAGGAGTTCATCCCCAGCGGATCGACGCCATAGTCGACATCGCTGACGTCGACGGTTACCTTCGTGGCGTTCGGCGGCAGCTGGAAGTAGTAGTACTCCTGCATGCCGGGTTCGAGCGACACGGTGAACGTGGTGCCGTTCTTGGCGTTGACCTTCTGGAGGTACGTGCCCTTGGGCCGTGCCATCCGCGCCGAGTAGCCGTTGCTCAGGCCAGGCTGCACCTCGCCGAGGTTGCTGTCGGCCATCAGTGCGTCGAGGGACGCACCCGCATCGATGAGCCCGGCGCCCTGATCGTAGGAGTCGAAGTCCGGGATCATGTGTGCCCCGGCAACGATCGCCTGCTTGTAGTCGTACGGTGACGCACCCAGGTCCTCGCCATAGCTGTTGAGCAGCGCGGCCAGACCCGCGACCTGCGGTGTCGCCATCGACGTACCCGACGACCAGCTCAACGCGGTGGGACTGGCGCTGTCCGCCGACAGGATGTAGACGCCAAGCGCCGACACATCCGGCTTGTCACGGCCGTCCGCCGTTGGTCCGCGACTCGAGAAGTAGATCACCTGCATGTCGTCGTCGACGTACAGGTAGTCACCGATGCCGAAGAAACCGTAGTACTGGTCCCAGAACGTGCGAACGTGCACCGGATCGGCGATGGCGCCGACCGTGATCGACGTGTTGGCCGTGCCAGGGCTCTGGATGGTGCCCTGATAGGGGCCGTCGTTCGATGCCGCCGATGCGACGGTGATGCCCACCGACGTGGCGTAGTCGACGACCTGGTCCTCCAGATCGCGTCCGTCGTAGCCGTTCCAGCCGCCGAGTGACATGTTGATCACGTCGATGTCGTAGCCCTCTGCACCATCGGTCTCGTCGTACTTGACCTTCTGGTCGATTGCGTACTCGATGCCGGAGATGATCGTCGATTCGGAGGCGCTGCCACCGGTGTGATCGAACACCTTGATGGCGAACAGATCCGCATCAGGTGCCATTCCGATCAGCGGGATGATCTTGTTGTCGGCGTCATACGCAGGAAGACTCGCGCCCGTGTAGTACTCGAGCGACTGCACCAGCGGATCGTCGTTGGACGCGATGATGGCTGCGAAACCGGCGGCGATGCCGGCCACATGCGTGCCGTGGTAGTGGTTGTTGACGCTGCTCCAACCCTCGTCCGGGGTTCCTTTGTCCGCCGACAAGTCCACGCCACCGATGACCCGAGTGCCACCATCGGCGGTCTCGAACATCACATGGTCGGCCAGAATGCCGGTATCGATCACCGCGATGAGCGAATCCTGGCCCGTGAAGCCGGAGGCCCACGCCGGGTAGGCATCCTGCTCGACATAGGCCCAGTAGGTGTCGGGCAGGTCGGCGAACGTCGCCGGATCCACCGAGACCACGTCGTACTGCGAACCGAGCGAGGTCGGCGACGCAAGCGTCTGATCGAGATCGGAGCCGGCCAGCGATGGCAGATCGTCGGCAAGCGTGACCTTCCCGTCAGGCTTGACCTTTCCGACATCGGCCTTCAGCAGACCCAACAGACCCGCAGCCGGAACCGTCGCTGCGATTCCCTGTGCGTAGCTGAATTGGTGGGTTACCGTCCCACCTGCCGCCTCGACCGCCGCAACCGCGTCCGCATAGTCGAACGAGTCGGTGCTGATCAAGACATCGACCGAGTCGCCCGTCGCGTTCGCCAGAAGCCCATCGACGCCGGTACTCGCCGGCTGACTGGGTTTTGCGGCTCCCGCAGGAGCGGCCAGAAGTCCTACCGCCAATGCCATGACGGCCAGGACGATGACGTATCGTCTCACTTCATCCTCCCAAGATGTGAGTGGCCCTTCCAGTGCCAGGCACGACGAACCGTCGCCCCCAGCGATCGAGACCGAATCTAGTCAGGTTCGGCGAAGTCTGCTCACGGCGCCCGATCGTGTGTCCGTCTCGTCGCGAAACCCCCTATTCGCAGTACCATCGAGGCCATGAACAACCTCAAAACCGTCGGACTCCTCGGGTTCCTCTCTGCCCTGGTCTGGCTCATCGGCTACGAGCTGTTTGGTGGATCGGGGGGGTTCTACATCGGACTGGTGTTCGCCGTCGGCGTCAACCTCATCGCCTACTTCTTCAGTGACAAGATGGCCTTGGCGTCGTCGCACGCACGACCGGTCACCGAGCAGGAGCTTCCCGAGGTCTACTCGATCGTGAGAAATCTCACGACTCAGGCCGGCATGCCGATGCCGCGTATCTACGTCATCGACTCGCCGCAGCCGAACGCGTTCGCGACGGGCCGGAACCCCAACCACGCCGCGGTCGCCGTAACGACCGGGATCCTTCAGATCCTCAACCGTCAGGAGATGGAAGGGGTCATCGGGCATGAGCTGTCTCACGTTCGCAACCGCGACATCCTGATCGGGTCGATTGCTGCGATGCTTGCGGCAGCGCTCTCGATCTTCGCCCGGATGGCGTTCTTCTTCGGTGGCGGCCGCCGGAGCCGTGACGCTGGTGCGCTGGGTGCCGTCATCAGCCTTCTGGCGCTCATTCTTGCCCCGATCGCAGCGATGCTCATTCGCCTGGCGATCTCCCGTTCCCGCGAGTACCAGGCCGACGAGTCCGGAGCGACCCTCACCGGCCAGCCCCTCAACCTGGCCAGCGCACTCCGCAAGCTCGAAGTAGGAACGTCACGAATCCCGATGAATGTCAATCCGGCCGTCAGTCAGCTATACATCGCCGATCCCCTCAAGGCCCTGAAAGGCAGAGGAGCGAGCAAGCTGCTGTCGACCCACCCGCCGATCCAGGACCGCATCGAACGCCTGGAGGCAATGGCCTACAACACGTGATCACGCTCTCTCTCGAGGCAGGTGTCGACGTGGTTGCGACCGTCGCCGTGCTTGGGGGCTTGTGGGGTGGGGTGATCAGCACCAGGTCGGCGATCAACGGCCCGCAGTGGGCAATGGAGCATCTTCGCAAGACGCTACCCGTCGTCGTCGTGCTGTCGGTTGTCGCGATCGTAGTGACCTTGTTGGTGCGTCCTCTCTGGGTGGGAGTGGGGGTTCTGTACACGACCGGAACGATCGCGTTCATGACCCGTGGGGTGTCGAGATCGCTCCAGAGGGTCGCCGAGACCGGCGGGTTCGTGCCGATCACCGAGGATGGGAAGCGACGAATCCTGCTTCGATCGGCGCGCATGCTGGTGTTCGTCGGCGTTGCCCTCGCGGTGGTCGCTCTGCTGGACCAAGGCTGGCGAGGCGCGCCCGCTCGGTACGACTGGGTTCTCGTCGCGCTGATGCTCATTCCAGGTGTCCTGCTCTGGCGCCGTGCCGGGGTCGAGTAGCTGCAATCCGCGAACCCAGGGTTCACGAACGAGGAAAACACCGCTGAGAGCCCTGGGTTGGGGTCAATGGACGAGGTACCTGGCGACCAGCGGTGCGAACACCACCACACTGACGACACGAATCAGGT
>Ga0315542_1001064_pt1 | contig 17296 bp, 12 predicted proteins | sample SalMarSW160120MG_FD_202541 | JGI IMG/M metagenome (GOLD analysis project Ga0315542, IMG submission 202541) | Salt marsh sediment microbial communities from the Plum Island Ecosystem LTER, Massachusetts, United States - Salt Marsh Sediment SW1601-20 ...
ATCATCAAAATACATGTCAAATCCCATGGCAACAATTATTAATTCAGGCTGAAAACCTTCGAGAATTGGTTCAACAATATCAAACAAACTTAAAAATTCTGAATTGATAAGACCTGGTGGAACAGGAAAGTTTATATTTGTTCCCTTTCCTAAACCATCTCCAACTTCGTTAATCATTCCTAAATCCCCGCTTTGATAGTCAAATTCATGTATTGAAAAATAAAGTACTGTGGGATCTTCATAGAAATAACGAGCCAGTCCGTCACCGAAATGATTATCTATATCAACGATGGCAATTTTACCTTGAAAATTTAATTTTTGCCTGAGATATAAAATTGCAATAGCAATGTTATTAAATATACATAATCCTGACGCAGCTTCTTGCAATGCGTGATGTCCTGGCGGACGAATTAATGCGATAGAATGTTCAAATTTTCCCTCCACGACGGACTTTAAAGCTTGAACAGCTCCCCCTACGGCTTTCTTTGCAAGTCTAAATGTGTTTTTTGTTATAAAGACCTCATCTGAAATTAATCCTCCTCCTAATCTAGAAATTCTTTTAATAGATTCAACATGATAACGAGAATGTGCTAATAATAAATCATTCACCGTAATTTTTAGTGGATAAATCCTTTCTATATTACTTTTTTCAAAAATTCCCCGTTTTTTCAATTCACGGAGAATATTCGAAATCCTTTTGGGATTCTCATAAGATATGAAGCTTGGTCTTGGAAATGGAGGTTCATGCATGTAAGTAAAGCCACTATCTGTTATAATCGCTATTTTTTTTCTTTCACTCATGTTATTGACTCTCGAATATTGAAATAATACCTAAACTAATATATTAAAAATTGCTTGATCTATCTTAAATCAAATCATTTGAATTAATAATAGAATATTAAAATGAGTAAAATAACATGACAGTCATAGAATTCGCATTAACTATTCTTTACAACCTTCTTCCAATAATTATAATCGCTATACCTTATTTTTTTATTAGAAAGAGGTTTACGGGTAAACTTTATTATCGGATTTTGATGGGAATAATTGTTTTCTATCTGATTTACTGGGTTCTTCCAATAATATTCCAAATTAATGAACCTCCACTTGAATTAACTGGAGGAAGTTTTGGATTAGGAATTGGATATATAGCAGCCCACTTTGGTTCGTTAATTGCATTTTTTGCCTCCTATCCGCTTGTAACGCTACCTTTTATTTTCTTTCTCGCGCCGCTCATTTCATTTGTTATGGTTTGGAATCATGTAAGAAAACAAGATGGTTCCATAAAAAGTAAGTTAGATTCCTTAACGTTCCAACTTAATCAAAGTCCATTTGAATCTATAAAAAAGGGACTCATGAAAAGTGATTGGACACGAGAAAAAGATATTTTAAAACTCTTGATCGTGCTTTTACCAATCTCTCTTTACTTGCTTCAAGTCATTCTTTCTGTAGCTGGTTATGAAACTGTATCATTAACTACCGGGGAAACAACATTGGGTTGGTTTTTGGAGATTTTGTTTGTCTATTTAACCACCTTCATATTTAGTATTGAAATATTATTCAGTTCTCAAATTGCATTGAAGGGTAGACAATTTGGAGAAACAATTAGAACTCAAACATTTAAAAGCCTTTATACTGTTGGAGCTCCTATTTCGATACTCTCAATCATCTTGTTCATTGCTCAATATTTAGAATCGCTACTAATTATCATATACTTTTTCGCTTATTTTATCATGGCTTCAGTGATTTTCATCCTTTTTTTAAAATTTTTTGAACCAATTTCTATTCTTATTTTTGTCAAGTTGGTTAATTGGTGGAAGAATAGAAAAAAACAAAGTAAAATTTCTAACAATCGTAATCTTATCTATATTCTTACATACACTTTATTTGCTGTAGTTGGGTATTTAATTCTTTATTGGATTTCCTTCTTTGGATACACCTCTGCTTTCCCAAATGGAAGTGATATCATAACTAGTGCTAAATTTAATCAAAGTCAGTCCTTGCTATATGCTTTCGGGTTTGATATGATAAATATCTATAACTTTCTCACTCTTACCGTTTTACCATTGATAATCTCGATTCTCACGATCTTCTATGGATTTAAAAAACTTTCTAACAAAACAATGGGTTATATAGCATTTTTTGCTATCGTTTTACCATTTTCAATCGTTCTGCCTTTATTCGGGGTTTTGGGTTTGGTATCTTTTGGGACAGATTTTTATTGGATAACTGGACAAACTAGTTTTACTACGGTATTTGGATTCTCGTTTTTCACTCTTCGATCTGCTGGTCTTAATGCGACTTTAGTTGAAACTGATTTATTAGGGTATCTTTCCCTCCCTTATATTTTTACAAGATATATATTCAACATCATTATTTGGAGTCTATTGATCTACTACATTGGGAAATCATTCAAAACCAAAACACTTCCAAAGGATGAGAATAAGCTAGAAAGAATGATCTTTTCCAATGTTGATGAGTTAATGCATTTTGATGATTATATCGAAGGAGAAATCCCCTATTTAGTAGCCCAAAGTAGCGATTTCAATACAGATGATTTACTTACTGAACGAGATGAAATTAAGGAGATAATGAACATGTTGGAAACTGAAAAATTATTAAGTGAAATAACTCCTCCTGAGGAAAATGAAAAAAAAAGGTTCTATTTTACTTTAAAATATCTCTACAACAATGGATTCATTGAAATCTTTAGACCAGAATTCAGTTATGAGACTGAAGTGGTCGAAAAACAAGGTTTATATATCATATATGATGACGGTCGAGGAATTTTCAATTATAGCTTTTCTGAGGAATTTGATCAAGACCCAGGACTTATTTCGGGGATGTTCTCTGCAATTACTTCATTTATAAAAGAAACGACGCGTTCTCAGGATCTCTTAAAAACGATTGATCATGGTGATATAAGGATCCTTTTAGAATACGGAAACCGAGTTTTTGGTGCTTTATTTATTAAAGGCAAGCAATCCACGGTTGTGAGGAGTCAACTAAGAGAATTTGTAACTAGTTTTGAGAAGAAATATGCTGATGTATTAAAAGATTGGAGTGGAGCCTTAATTCATTTCAAGGATGATAATAAATTAGTAGAACGATTATTTAAAGAAGAATAAAATTAATTTTTTTATTTTAATCTGGAATTGTAGCCACAGCTCTGACCCACCCTGCACTAGCTCGAGCAATTTTAACTGGAAAACAATAAATTGTAGCCCCGACGGGAGGAACTTTATCTAAGTTATTCATTTTTTCCATCTGATAATACCCTAATTCTATACCTGCAAAATGGCCTTCCCAAATAAGAGACGCATCTGGATTTTTTTCTTTTACTGTTTTTTTCCACTTTTGAGCTGTTAAGGCGAAAGGAGCATCCCAAGACCATGCATCAATTCCGACCACGTGTACGCCTTGTTTTATGATATGAAGTGTAGCCTCTTTACCAACTCCCACCCCTTTATTAATATAATCCTTAGTACCATAAAATTTAGGAGCATTCGTATGCACGCATAATATATCTCCTTCTTTTAATGTATGATCAATTTCCAATAATTTTTTGTCTATATCCTTGGGACTCATAACGTAACCTTCTTCATAGTTAGTGCAATCCAACACTATAAGAGGGCCTATCCCCCATTCTAAAGGAAATTGATCAATAGTTTGAGCTTTTTTTACTCCGATAGCTTTATCTTGAACTGGTGCAAAATGCCAAGGAGCATCCATGTGGGTCCCACTATGAGTACCTAACGTTATATTTTCCGTTGCCCACCCTTTTCCATCAGGAAGATGTTTCTCGGGGTCCAATTTAAAAAAAACAAATCCCATTTCTTCTGCTCCACGTTCATGAGTTCCATATTCAATGTGAGGTTGAGTGAGGGGAGGATCAAATACTAATTCGTCGGGATTGATAATTGGAATTGAAAGATCAATAAATTTCATGTTAAAAACCTATTTTTTAATTAATATTATAACAATATCAATACACATTGAAATTTAAATATTCAATATTTTACTAGCATTTTTACCCATTATCTTGCTTATTTCATCTGGAGATAAGAAATCAACAACTTCAAAATAATTCACCGCAATCTCTATCATTTCAGGGACAAATCCATCAGATCCAAATAATATTTTATCCACTCCAATTAATTCTTTTGCATGAAGTAAGAACTCACGTAATCGTGATGGCATCATGTACGTCAGATTACTAATATCCAAATACACATTAGTATACTGTACAGCCAATGCCAGTGCATTATCAACCCAAGGATATCCCATGTGAGCAATTATTATTTTCGCTTTAGGAAAGGAGTTAATGAATTCATCTATTAATATTGGATTCGAATAAGAAAGCACATTTTTAGGAGTCCCCGGAGGAGGATAACCAGAGTGAAATAATACCGGCAGTTTATATTTACTTGCCACTTCTAAAGTTGGAAGAAGGATCTCATCATTTAATTTCTTCTTTCTAAAAGATAGCATCACTTTAAACCCTTTATAAGGACGTTTTTTTATTATCGGTTCAATTAGTGAACCTAATTCTTCCTCTTTATTGAATTTTTCAGGAGGGTTATAAAAAGGAATAAATATTTGTGGCTCTTTAAGAAACCATTGTTTTACTATTTCATTTTCCTTATTACTAACTGGGAGTAATACGACTTTATCAATTCTGGCTTTTGTTACATGGTATCGCGTCTTTTCAAATATATCTTGAGTCTTTATTCTTTTAATTCCTTCAATTTTAGTTAGTATTCTTTCATAAAACCCATATCCCTCGAATTTCTTGTAAATTTGTTTAAATGCTTCAAGATTAATCATTTCATCAAAAATGTGGCAATGAAAATCAACTCTCACGTTACTTTACACATCCCATTTTAAATTATATCATATTTCATTAAGCTGTAAGCCTTTGTTTACAAATTCATAATCAATATGAGAGCCTGGTTGTCGATTTAAATATTCAATTATGGCTTTTTTATCTATGTTTTTTATCAGCCATATCATGCATCCGCCTCCTCCAGCTCCACAAACTCGTCCTCCTATTGCTCCCCTTTTGATCATTCCTTTATTTAAATTATTCATAAATTCAGTCATTAATCGAGGATTGAATTTGCTTTTTACCTCTAAATCCTTCTGTAATAATGATCCAAATGACTCTAGATCCTCGGAAATAATCGTATCTCTTATATTGTAAGCTATCTCTTTTAAGTTATCTAAATAGCTCTTGGATTTTTTTTTATTTTTCTCATATAATTCGATTTGATCTTTAACTAAGTCACCACTCACGTGTTCTTGCCCAGTATAATATAATATTAACCTATTCTCTAACTCTGATTTAAAGCTAACCGGAATTTTTAATTTTTCAATCTTTACCTTAGAATTTCCTTGAAATTCCAAACAATTAAAACCACCATGAACTGCTGCATATTGGTCTTGACGCCCTCCAGCATTCTTTAAAACCTTATCTTCTACCTGAAATGCCATTTCTGCTATTTTGTTTTCATCAATTTCATTTCCTTGCAATCTTGATATTCCACCGATTAAAGCACATCCTAAACTGGCGGAAGCTCCTAAGCCTGCTCTTTTTGGAGGATCAGAATGGAATGATATATCAATGCCTTCTTTAATTGATAAATAATATAATATTGCTTTAATCAAATCTGATTTCACTGATATATCAAGATTTGCCTCCAATTTATAAAGTAATACATCGTCTTTATACACTTTAATGATATTCTCAAGGTTAAAATCAAGTTTAATCGTGAAATATTTATTAATTGTCGCATTTACCACGAACCCTCCATTATCCGATGAATAGGGCTCAACGTCTGTACCTCCCCCTCCAAATGCGATCCTTACTGGTGCTTTACTTAATATCAAGATAATGCAATCTTACTTTTACTTAGAATGTAATGAATCCTCAGATATTAAATAATTAATACGTATACTCGAAATTATAACTTTTTTTTTATTTTTGGAATTAGTAAAAAAATCTTGGAAAAATCAAAAAATTGATGATCCATTATCAATAATCATATAATTTTTAAAAATCCACATTATAATAAATAATATGGACGACATTGATCTCAAAATAATTCTTCTCTTAATGAATAATTCCAGACTCTCATATCGAGAGATATCTGATTATTTAGAGTTGTCTGTAAACGCAATATACAAGCGAGTTCAAAACTTAATTGAGTTAAATATCATACAACAATTTACCGCAAGGCTTAAACCTTATGCAGTTGGTGCTACGTATGTTTTTATTTTTGGACAAAGTCTTTCTCAAGATCTAGATACAATAACGTCTAATTTAGGAGAACACGATAATACATGGCAAATAATCTTTTCCAGTAGAAATTATCTGTATATTGGAGCGATCCTTGAGAATATCCATCAATTAGACAGCTATTCCTCTTTTGTATCTAAAATGGCAGAGATTCAATCACCTAAAATTGGATTGCTTTCGGGGGTACAGTATAATAGTTCAATACCATATATCGTCCCAAAATCAAAAAATTTGAGCTATGACAGATTAGATTTAGAAATCATTCGAGCTTTGCATAAAGATTCACGAAAATCAATATCTGAAATTGCTGATGATGTTAATAGCACTTCAAATACAGTACGTCGTCGTTTAACGAGATTAGTTGAAGAAGGAATTATTGACTTAACTATTAATTTTAATCCTGAAGAAGCAAGTGATGTTTTTGCCTTATTTCAAATCGAGATCAATACATCCGTTGATAAAATCGAATTTGCGAGTTATTTACACAAAAAGTATAACCCAAACTTATTTTACTGCTGGACATTCAGCAATTTACCAAATCTCATCATATGTTGGGTTTGGTCGAATTCGATGAAAGAACTCACTCAACTGGTTGATGATATAAAAAAAGAAAATATTGAGTCAATTTTGTTTGATATAATGTCGAAAGTAATTTATTTTGACACATGGAAGGAAAAACTCTTGTATAGATGAGTAATAAAGATAAATTAATTTGTTATTTCAGTTTAGAATAAGTTATATCACGCAAAGACTAATCCAAATTGCTACTCGTATAAAGTGCACGCTATAAGACGACATTCCTGAATAAAGAATCATTTTGGACATTCTTATCTCTTCAATTTTTAACCCTTGTTTTCTTGAATAAAAGATCTTAAATGATCCCCAATAGACTGCAGCAAAAGATATCGCAATTTCAGATAAAAGAAGGATCCCTGATATGATGGGATTGATCATTCCAAAATGGTCTCCTCCCGTAATCGCCATTTGAATTGCACGAATGAAGAAAAACAATGGGCCCCTACGATTAGTATCCACTTTAATGTAATTATGGAAGCTTTGTTATTCATTCACGACGCTCCTTGTAAATTTTTAATGAATTATGATCAAATCTATCAGAAATGCAAATTCCTAATTGTTCCATTGTTTTCAAGGTGGATTCGACTAATGGACCTTCTCTTTTCATCACCTTCCCGGAAATATCTATATCGATAACTTTCAAATTCATTTTTTTAAGTGATTTAACTATTTTCTTTGCTGCTGAACCTGCTATTGGAGAATCGGCTTTAGTATCAAAAGCGAAACTTATTTTATTATTTAATCCAATATTGCATAAATTGGATAAAAATAATTTGATGTTTTTTGATACTCCACGAAAGTGAGTAGGACTTCCAATTCCGATAACATCATAATCTATTAGTTCGTTTGGACTACAATCTGAGACGAATTTACTGTCAACATAAATACCACCTGCTTCCAATCCTCGACTTAGTGCCATTGCAACCTTTTTCGTATTTCCAAAAAGAGAATCATATATGATTATCGCTTTTTTCATATTAATCCCTCTGATTTCAATTTTTGAACCAATTCATAATTCTTTCGGTAGAATATCTTGGTAAATAATCCATGCTGCCTTTTACAAAATGATAATCCATCTAAACTTAAATGATACTTCTCACATTCCTCACAATTTCCATGTCTCGGGCATGTTAATTTTGGACAAGGACAATCAAACTTAATCTTAATCACCTCAATTGTGTTTAATTATTAACAGAAAGGTACTAGATATAATTCTAAGTTCTATTTTCGATTAAAGAATCGAATAAGAATTATTAATTTGATAATGAGTTCTTCAACCAAGCAGTTGAAAAATCTAGCATTTAATTACCTATTTCCTTACAAAATGGGATTAAATATAGTGGCAGAAGCCCCCCAAAATTGAGTATTTATTTGGATCTAATCTCACATTGAATTATATGAGGTTGGAAACTTGCTAATTCTTGAATCATATAAAATTGTGATTATAATGAAAATTGAAAAAAACCAAATTTTGAGTATAATAATGAAAATGATTAAGGGAATAATCATTTTATTATATACGATATTCGTGATTGCTCTGCTTTCAGGTGGACTTTCTGCTGGGATCTTAACTCTGATTCCTCATGAAGCGAGCAAAGCAAATTATTTAGGTTATTATTCTCTTTGCTCTTTTGTTCCATATAGCACAATGATTTTATTTACAATGGCAATCGTTGGTACCGTACTCTTAGTAAAACTCATGAAATATTACAAAAGAACTCTTAAGAGAGTTAAAATCAATTCACCAAAATTAATACCAAATTTAAACTACTAAAATAAATTCAAATTAATTTTCTTTTTTTCTTTAGTCTTTTACCTTATTTTAATAAAAACATTATTTCTTTATTTTGGATTTTAAGATTTCATATGGAGTGATATTAAATTCGCATTCCTTAATACAGATTGAACACCCGTAATTTTCTATAAAGTATGGAAAGCATTTATCAACATCAATACAAGTTTTTATATCTCCAGTTTTTATGATTTTATCGTTCAGTATTGCATTGGGCGGGCATGTTCGAATACATCGACCGCACTTTTGGCACCAAGAATCTATCCACGAATGAGGATTCACTGTGTTAAATGGTAAATTTTCAATGCTAGTAAATACCGCAGCAATACGAACCCGAGGTCCGAATTTGGCTGTAATGAGCATCCCGTGTCGACCTTGCCAACCGAGACCTGCGGCTTGCGCGAGGGGCGGAGTAAGTACAGCACCTCCTAAGGGATGGATTGGATGCGCTCCGTAACCTTCCTTTCGGAGGTACTCTGCCAATTTATTGGTAACGGTTCCCAAATCCCTGTAAGTTTGATGTACTTCAAGAAATGATTCAACACTCGGAGATGAATCTATCTTAAACTTGTCCATTTCTTTTACCAATACAATGGCATTCTTATATAGAACTCCTTTGTCTTTGAATATTAACTGGTTGGGAAGCTTAGTATATCCAACCATCCCAATACCAAGTGATGTACAAAAATCTTCCATTTTTTGGAGAGCATCATGCGCTATAATGGATTTCGGAAAAGCTGGATTTTTTTTCAAACCCTTCAGACCTTTAAAGATTCCCCTTATACTCCCAAACACGATTGGCATGGCTTTCCGTTTGAAAAAAGTGATTTCTCCTCCATTTTCTATGTATTTAATAGCTTCAAGCGGGATATCAAAACGAACAGGTGAATTTGAATCATATTTAATAATGTTTTCTTGATCTGCAATCGCATTCTCTCGCTTTATTATCCTGTTATATTGAGGACGAGCAATTTTCCTCATGAATGTCAATTTAATTTTAAAACCAATCCCCATAATATATGTTTAAATGGTTATTGAAATTTAAAAAGATAATTTTTGAGAAAATTAAGTTATGTGAATATTAAAGGATTAATATAAAAAACTAGAGATACATCATTATTTTCAAGCCTTATTGAAAGCTTGGAATATCCTATCCGTTCTTTTTTTTATTAAGTTCTCCTAAAAGGGATCTTTATGATTTAGGATGTAAAATTCATTATTTTTCATTGAGATCCGATTTTAAATTTACTGGCTATTCTAAGAAAAGTGCGGATTATCCTCGTTAATATAATCCAAGTATCTGAAAATGAAGTCTTTTAATTGGTTATAATTTGGTGAAATTCCTGTTCTAACAAATATAGCAGTAAGGGCATTCCCGATAAGAATTGATTCCATTGGTGAAAAATTACATGATAATCCAAGAGCCACTCCTGTATGAAAATGATCTCCTGCTCCCACTGTGTATTTTGGTTTAGAGGTAAAGCCTTCAGTAATCCAATAGTGTTCATTTTTTGTACTAATCGTTGCAAAGTGAGGAGAATGGATTACAAAATAAGAGATATTAATTTCCTTGTTGAGATTTAATCCCCCCTCAATATAATCTACAAAACCTGGATTATGCGGATCGATTATCTTTACGTTATCAAGATTTTTTGAAATTAGAGAAGCTTCTTGATCATTTACACTTAACATTACTGGCATGAAGGTCTCAACTTCTTGTAGAACCTTAATTAAGTCTTTTATGTCTGAAGATTTTCGTTTTCGAATATCAGCAATATCTACAAAAAATAATTTACTTTCTAAATTATTAAGAGAGGGAAATATATCTAAAATAAAATGATGCCAGATTTCATTTAAATTTGGAACTAATGCCCAATGTCCAAAACCCAAAATCTTAGAATTGTCTATAAGTGTTCCTATTTTCTCAATAGAGATGCTTTGAGTTAATGTTTTCCAATCAATGTCAAGAATGGGAGCAAAATCAGTAATCATTATCTTTCCATCATCAAATTCCAACCCCAATGTTTCTCCTGGATTGGTAATGGAATATAATTCTTCATTTATTTGTCTTTCATAAAATTGATTTAATTTGGGAACGCCTAGAGCCCCAACCAAATAAGTGTGAGCACCTAATGTACTCATTGCCCTAGATGTATTAGGAGCAAAACCTCCGAATATTCTTTTCTTTAAAACTCTTTCAATGCTCCCCGAACTGCCTGATATATTGATTAATAAATCTCCAAATGTTTTCATGGATTCCATTCTTCTCCATTCTTTTGAATCAATTCTATGTTCGACTAAAGAATAGAGTGAATCTATATAACCATCAAATCCTAAAAAAGCAGTTATTTTTTCTATATCAGATTTGAAGTTCGAAAGGTTTTCTGTTATTTTATTATAAGTTTCAAGGGTAACATCATATTGATTTAGCTTGTGATACATAAAAATAAGTAAGAAAACTCATTAAAAAACTGATCTATAGACTTTAGGGTTTTAAAAGTTTTTTGAAGAATTAAAGGCATTGAATAGACCTCCCTCTAATAATGATCTATGACTTTAAAGTTCTTTCAATTAAATAAAAAAATTTAAATCAATTTAAATTCTTTAAATCAATGCTAAGATTTATAAATAAATTAAAATATATTCAAACATCTAAATTATAAAACATTAAAATATTTAGGTTTAGATTAAGATGAGTACAGAAAGGCATTCTACGGGCAAAATGACATTATTCACAATGGTTTTTTTTGGGACCACTATCGTAACAAACGTTATGACGGCGAGATTTACAGCTTTTTATGAAACAGAAGTATTATTACCAATAAATATGATGGTTCTGGCCATATTATTTTATACTATATGGGATATGATTAATGATCCAATTGCGGGACATCTTACTGACAGAAAATATCGTTTAACTCGGAGATGGGGCAAAAGATTTCCCTGGCTAATGTCTGCTTCTTTACCAGTTTTGTTTATTTTGATATTTTTTTTTATGCCCCCAAATCCAGCAGGGAGTGGAGTTTGGCTTACATTTGTATGGTTTTTAGCATTTTTAATGTTATTTGATGGATGCATGTCTATTATTGGTGTTTCTTATTTTGCATCACTTATCAATAAATTTCGTTCTGATCAAGAAAGATTAAAAGTCGCTTCATTTCAGCAAATTTTTTCAACCTTAGGATTATTAATTGCATTTATTATTCCCCCCTTAGTCGTGCATTACGGAGATAAATCGTCATATGTGACACTAGCGTTAATATGTGGGGTAATTTTCTTAATTACAATTATAGTAAGTATCCCTGGTCAGAGAGAAACGAAAGAAGAAATTGATAAATATTATGCACTCGATACAGAACAAGAACCTTTTCTTAAAAGCTTTATTGGAATGCTAAAAGTCAGTTTAAAACAAAAAAATTTTCGAGCTCTTATAATAATAACAATATCTCTTGCGACCTTCAATTTACTATTCATTGCTTCTATACCTTATTATGTTCGATATGTCCTCCAAGCTACTGCTACTACCGAATTATTACTTTATCTTCCTTATCTATTAGCAGCATTTATTCCAATTCCATTATATTTTTGGATGTCTAAAAGATTTGGTCATTTGAAATTGTATATTATTTCATTATTGCTTAGAGCGATCGTTCTATTCCTCATGGTTATTTTCTACACTAATCTACTCGTAATACTCATCCTAGTGGCAATTATGGGGATTTCTGTAGGAATTAGCAATATTACTGGTACACCTGTAGGAGGAGATTTTTATGATGAAGCAGCAGTAATAAATAAGAAGCGTTATGAAGGCATATATTTCGGGATTCAATCGTTCTTTAGTCGAACAGTGTACATTTTCCAGTTACTTATCTTTTGGATAATTCATACCTTAACTGGATTCAATGCAGAAGTTACCGCTCAAACAGAATTAGCTCAATTTGGTATCATTATCCACATGATGATTATACCTGCAATTGTCACTCTCCTTGGAGTACTATTCTTCTGGAAAATATGGGATTTACAACCAGATAAGGTTTTAACCATTAAAGATCAAATTAAAGAGCTTAAAATTTAATTTTTTTTATTTTATAATTATGAAAGAATGTTACTAAAATATTATCAAGAATGAATTTCTAAGATTAATTTCTGTAATATATCATTAAAAGTAATTACCTATTAAGGTTGTATAAAATATGGGGAATCTTATGGAATCAATATTTTCTATTTTGCGGACAAAATTAAAGGAATATATTAAAATAGAATTTGATGATAGAAATAGAACAGTTTATCTTTGGGTAAAATCTAAGCAGTATTCTGAGGATATAATTGGCACATCCGACGAAGTAAAGGTAATGCTTATCATATTTGGTGGGTTAAGGGAGACAACCTCTGTTAATATTGAAGTTAATAATGATTCAAAAATCATAAAAATCATTACAGAAATCGAAGAAGAATATACTAATCTGAAATCAATAATGAGTCATATTTGGGATGATACCATAGATCTCTTAGAACAAGTGAATGTTGGAGATTTATCTAAATTCCAGACCATAAAATATGAAGATAATTAATTTGATATATTTTAATCATTTTTAAAATTAAGATCTTAATAATTTGGTGAGAATTTGAATAAATGAATGAAAAATCCGATGATGAAATAAACCCATTTTTAGAACTTTCTAAGGAGTCCATTAAAATGATCAATGATTCCTATGAACGGATCATTTTTGATGAATATATCACAATGCGAGATGGAGTTAAAATAGCTGTTACTGTATCCCTGCCAAAACTGGGTGAACAACAAATAAAAATGCCAACTTTTTTATCTCAAACAAGATATTGGCGAGCTATGAACTTACGGCTACCTTTTAGATGGCTGATTAATGAAATGCCGTTAGCAACAGTTGTCAATGAGATTTATAATTCTTATGGATATGCTACTGTCTCAGTTGATGTTCGAGGGACAGGTGCATCTTTTGGAACGAGAAACTTTCCTTTTACAAGAGAAGAAGTACAAGACGGTAATGAATTGCTAAATTGGATAATCAGCCAACCATGGTCAAACGGGATGGTATGCTCCAGTGGAGGATCATATTTAGGAACTGCTGCCGAATATTTAACAACCCATAACAATCCAGCATTAAAATCAATAGTGCTTGGGCATTGTTCTTGGGATGCCTTTTTAGATGGGGCTGCTCCTGGAGGATGTTTTAATTATACATTTATGCAAATGTGGTCTCTTTCTGGAAAATTACAGGATCAAAATAATCCTAAAATGTTTAAACAAAACTTACCATTGTTTTGGTTGCTGATAGACGGAGTTAAACCGGTTAATTCCAAATCAGATCCCAATTTATTACAAGAAGCAATTAAAGAGCATCTCAACAATCAATATGTTTATGAATTAACTAAAGATCTTAACTTTCGTGACGATAAACTTCCTGACGGTAATCCAGTAGATTATATTAGTACATTTTATCATAAACAAGAAATAGAAGAATCAAAAGTACCAATTCTATCCTGGTCTTCTTGGTTAGATTCAGGTTATGGAGATGTAGTTATACATCGATTTTTAAATTTGGATAATCCTCAGATTGGAATACTAGGCGATTGGAATCATGGTGCTACTATTCCTTCAAATCAATTCTTCCCAAATAGGAAAGAAGTCAATCCAGCTTTAGAAGAATTACTCAAAACTTGGCTTCATTTTTTCCACCAGTGTATTAACAATAAACAACCGAATAAAAAAGTACTATATTATTATACAATGGTAGAAGAGAAATGGAAAAAAACGGAAATATGGCCTCCAGAGGGTCATACATATTCTAGATGGTTTTTTACTGATAATAACACATTAGAACAAGTCCCTCCACAAACTCCTAACGGATCTGATACCTATAAAGTCGATTTTTTCGCAAGTACTGGAAAAAACAATAGATGGTGGACATTAATGGGATTTAAAGTATTGTATGGGGATAGAGCAGTAAAAGATAAGAAATTATTAACTTATACTAGCGAGCCATTTAAACAAGATGTTGAAATTACGGGTAATCCCATAATTTCCATTAATTTAAGCACTACTCATCAAGATGGGGTAATTTATGCGTATTTAGAAGATATCAACCCCGAAGGAATAGTAACTTATATTACAGATGGCCACATGCGATTTATACATAGAAAAATCTCTCATGAACCTCCCTTATACAAAACTATGGTTCCCTATCATTCTTATAAAAGAAAGGATGCTCTCCCTGTTATTCCACATAAAATTATGGAAATTAAAATGGGATTATTTGGGACCTCCGTTGTAATAAAAAAGGGTCATAGAATTCGGATTGCGCTTGCAGGTCACGATCGGGAGACCTTCACAAAATATCCGAGTTCTGGGAAACCCGTTATAACAGTATATAGAAATAGTACAAATTCTTCTTATATAGATATACCAATTATTAAAAAGAAATCACATAAGTAATAAACAAAATTAAATCATTCTTAGGATTATAAGTTTAAAACTATGAAAGCTAATAACATTATTGTCGTTTCCGAAACTCATTGGGATAGAGAATGGTATCTACCATTTCAAGAATTTCGGGTTAAGTTAATAAAAATGATGGATAATGTCATTGAAATTCTTCAGCAAAATCCCCGCTATAAAAGTTTCACATTGGATGGGCAAACTATCATACTTGAGGATTATTTAGAAATCAAACCAAACGAGAAGCTTAAAATTAAGAATCTGATTCAAAAAAGAAGGTTAATAATTGGACCATTATACGTAATGCCCGATGAATTCTTAGTAAGTGGTGAATCTATAATTCGAAACCTGTTGATTGGAATTCAAATGGCAAAAAAATTTGGTGGAGTAATGAAAGTTGGATATTTCCCCGACCCATTTGGTCACATTGCCCAACTTCCTCAAATCTTGCAAGGATTCGAAATCCCTGCAGTATTATTTTGGAGAGGGCTTGGTAATCAACTCTTAGAGAATCATTTAAGCTTGGAGTTTATCTGGAATGCTCCTGGAAATGTGGCGAATGTTTTAGCAAGCTTAATGAAATTAAGTTATGGCTCCGTTGCAGGATTAGATACAAGAAAAAAAGAAGGTATTTTTAAAAAAGCATTGCATACATTAAACTGGGCTATATCTAAACTTGAACCGTTTGCAGCCACACCTATAATTTTATTAAATAATGGTACGGATCATAGTCTTGCCAATCCTAAGTTGCCTGAAATAATAGGGCAATGGAATGAATTTCATCCCGATAAACCAATGCTATTAGGCGATTTCGAGGAATATATTGAAAAGATTATGGTTTATAAAGAAAAATTAAAAAGTTATCAAGGAGAATTAAGAGGAAGTAAATATATTCATCTTCTTTCTGGTGTTTTATCCAGTAGAATCTGGATCAAACAGCTTAATTCCCGAATTGAGCACCTTTTTGAGAGATATGTGGAGCCCTTAACAACAATCAATTGGCTTTTGAACGATGACAAATCCATTACTTATCCAAAAGAACTTATATTAAACGGATATAAATGGTTGATAAAAAATCACCCCCATGATTCTATTAGCGGGTGTTCTATTGATCCAGTATATGAAGAGATGAAAATTAGATATCAATGGGCGGAGCAGATCGGCTTAGAAGTATTAAGGACTTCACTTGTACAATTGGATAAATTGATCCAATTGAAGAGTGATTCCTTAAATAGTATTCATTTAATAATATTTAATCCGTTACCTTGGAATAGAAAAGATATTGTTCAATTTAACATTCTTACTGAACTGAAAAGGGTCGGTAATAAAGCAAGAAGTTCGTTCGACATATATGACAGTAATGATAAGAAGATCAACTGTCAAGTAGAGGATATTGTTGAAGTTCCCAGATTTCGACATACTTCCTCAAAAAGTTACAAGTGTAGCTTTCTTGGAGAGGTTCCAGCATGTGGATATCAAATATACTACTTAAAACCACATAAAAAAGGTTCACTCGTGGATTTCAAGGTAAAAAAAATTACATCAAATACTTCTTCAATAGAGAACCAATACTACAAAATTAAAGTAGGAGAAACTGGAGAGATTGCAATATTCGATAAAGCTAGCGAAAAATGGTATCGAAATCTTAGCATTATTGAAGATATTGGAGATTGGGGAGATCTTTATGATTATTCTGGCCCAAAAAAATTCCAGAATGATAAAATTTTTTCGACTAAGGAGATTACCCCTTTAAAAATCTTAACTACTTCAAATGGGAGAATTAGTAAAACAATCCAAATAGAATATGATTTTAAATTGCCCCAATCATTATCTAATGATCGACAAAACAGAGAAAATTATCTGGTATCCAATCCCATTTCAATTTCAATAACACTACATCACTGTATTAAACGCGTGAATATTAAAGTAAAAGTAGAGAATAATAGTAAAGACCATAAGCTTCGTATCTTATTTCCGACCTCAATTAAAACAAATGAAGTTAAGTCCGATGATCATTTTTACGTAATTTCCCATTTTGTAAACCTTCCAGAGGGAAGTGGCTGGAATCAGAAACCCTCTACTACTAAATATAATAATAAGTTTGTCGCAGTTAACGATGCTGTAAAAATGTTTGCAATTTTAAATAAAGGACTTT
>Ga0315542_1001065_pt1 | contig 17289 bp, 13 predicted proteins | sample SalMarSW160120MG_FD_202541 | JGI IMG/M metagenome (GOLD analysis project Ga0315542, IMG submission 202541) | Salt marsh sediment microbial communities from the Plum Island Ecosystem LTER, Massachusetts, United States - Salt Marsh Sediment SW1601-20 ...
GATGAATTGAAAGACTATGTCAGGGAATTTCCTCCGGAAAAAGTTGAAAAAATTACCTGGGTTCCTGCTGACAAGATCATTGAGGCGGCCCGGCTTTACGCCACAAACGGGCCTGGAGGGATGAAGACAGGCGCTCAGGGAACAACCCACGATTCAAACGCAACAAATAATCATCGTGCCATCCTCCTTATCCCTGCCATATGCGGCTATTTGGATGTCCCAGGCGGTGTTTTGAAGCCTACAAATCCTCTTGTGGAAATGGCCGGACCATGGGCTGATGGGCCTCCAGCATTTTCCATGAGAAACAAAATGAATCAAATGAAGGAGCATAGGCTGGATATTGAGGCTTTTCCTGTCTGGGCGGAAAAGATGTGGGAGGTTCAAACCAATTATCTTGTTGAATGGATAAAGGAAGGAAAAATCAAGGGCCTTCTCGGATGGGGTCTGAACACCATGATTTGGCCTCAATCCCATGAATATCAACAGGCCATTGAAGGTCTGGAATTTGCTATGGCAGTGGACTATTTTTACCGTCCCTGGACCCATGATTATGTGGACCTTGTTTTGCCGGCAGCCATGAATTATGAACGGAAGGCCCCGTTTGCCTTTTTCGATCGACAAATATTCGGGCGCAGCCCGGTCGCTCCGTTGGGTGAGTGCAAAGAAGACTGGAAAATAGCGCTCGATATCGGAGTACGGCTGGGATACAAAAATCTTTTTTTCGACGGCGACGTAGAAGCGGCCTGCAATGAGATCCTTGGGTTATGGAAGATAACCTATGACGATTTGAGAAAAAACCAGGAAAGAGGCATTGGTATTCCTGCCAAGGGTCCTGAGTTGTTTAAAAAATATGAAACTGGAGATATAAGGCCGGACAAGAAGCCAGGATTTATGACCCCGTCCGGAAAAATTGAGGCTGTATCAACGACCCTGAAAAAGTATGGGTACCCTGCTCTACCCGAATACAAAGAGCCCATGCAAACAACAACTGAATACCCTTTGATCCTGATATCCGGGTCAAGAATTCCTTTTATCACCCATAGTAAATGGCGGGAAGATGCCCCGTGGCTGTTGGAACTTCAACGAGAACCCTTGCTAACCATCAATCCCAAAGACGCTGTAGAAAGAAAAATACAAGAAGGGGATGAAATCATTCTGAAAACAGCCTGGGGCCAAATGCAAGTGAAGGCGAAACCAACGATTATGGTTCCGCGAGGCGTTGTCGGCATCATGCATGGTTGGGCAAAGGCCAATGTGAATGAGTTGATACCAAGGCAATTTGATCCCATCTCAGGATTCCCTGTTTTTAAGGAAGTCGTCTGTCAAGTGAGCAAAATATGAATGAGATGCGGCATAAAGGGGGAGATATGGCAAGATACGGTATAATTGTTGATCTCAATCGATGCACAGGCTGCATGACCTGTGTCATAGCCTGCAAACAAGAAAACCTTACCCGTCCGGGTGTGTCATGGAACCAAGTTATGGAAGTGGAAAATGAAACATTCGAACGTATCGTCTATTTCCGATATGCCTGTATGCACTGTGAAGATCCTCCCTGCGCAAAGGCGTGCCCGAATGGAGCTATTCATAAACGCGAAGGCGGGATTGTTCTTGTTGACCAGGACAAATGCAGGGGCGCTCATGCCTGCGTAGCAGCCTGCCCTTACGGAGTAATAAGCATTAATCCTGATGAAGAATATTTTCCCGGCAAGAATGTACCTTTACAGGCAAAGGGGGAATCAAATCGTGTGCATCCTCCTGGAAAAGCATCAATGTGTACCTTATGCGCACACAGAATCGATGAGGGCAGAGAACCGGCATGTGTTGCTGCATGCCCATCTGAGGCAATGACTTTCGTAGACCTGGATGATTCTCAATCTCTGATGCTGAACAAATTTCCAAAACCAAGAGCGCTTCTCGCATCTGAAGGGAGCAATCCAAAGGTTCACTACATTATTTCCGACGATCTTTTCAAAGATGTGGAACATAAAATTTCGAAGAAAGCTGATGTACATTCGTAAGCCCATCTTCGGTTCCGGCGAGTTGCCAATTCAGAAATTAATGAACTCAGGCTGCGTCAAATTGCTTCCAAAAGAAAATAATAAACGCTATCAAAGATATACTGGAGAGGAAAAGATGATGTTTGTATCATAAAATCTCAAATTTCTTATTCAAGGAGGAGCAAAGATGCCACTCATTACAATTTCAGGTTATAGGGGATGTGGTGTGCGGAAAATTGCACGCAATGTCGCGACGGGATTAAATTTGGAAACCTACGATGATCAAGAACTCTTGGAGCTGGCTCCAAAAGTCGGCATCCTTTCGGAGGACCTGAAGGCCCTTCGAAACCCAGGTTTTTTTTCACGGCTATTTCGCAACAACCCACAGGTTTATATGGATTATATGGATGCTATCATCTATGAGATATCCAGACGAGGGGAAGGTGTCATCATAGGCCATGGCAGTCAAATTCTTCTCCGGGACTTCGGGTGTGCCCTGCATGTACGCATTAACGCGTCTGAGGCCGTCCGGCTAGAAACTATCCGTAAGCAGCGGAAGTTGGGTGTTGATGCTGCTAAAAAATTACTCCAGGAAACTGACAACAAACAAAGGAAATTTTGTCGTCTCGCCTTTGACATGGATTTTGACGACCCAGACCTCTATGACCTGATCCTAAATTCGGCCAAAATCGGGTATGAGACTATCGCCAAGCTCGTAATGGATACAGCTCGTGCTGAGGAAATGAACGCTTGCAGCCTTACTGCACTAGAGGCCATGGAGCGACTATCAATGCTGAGAAGAATCCAAGGTGCCCTTCTGAAAAACGACCTTGATGACAGCATGTTAACCATAGATATTGTGGAGGGGGGAAATGTAGAAGTACGTGGGCTATCCAATGACAGCGAAAGCACGAATCAAATTATCAAGACTATTGAAAATGTTCAAGGTGTGCAAAAAGTCCATTCTGAGCTGGTAATTTCACCGCCTCTTTACTGAAGGAGAAAATTATTGAAAACGCAGCATGTGTATTTATGAGAGCACCATGAAAGGGCGAAGCAAACCATGAAACTCGCCTCGTGGTTGTATCTGGGTGAAGCAGCTTCCGAGAAGATTTTTTGGATTTCTACCAGCCCCTTTGCTTGATCACTGCTCCACCCAAAGAATCTTTGTTGGGCTGACACGAAAGAACTTTGCTTTCCTGCAAAAATGATTATTATACTATCGTGGCAAATAATCCAAGACGAAGCAAAAATGGTTATGAGATTTCTTCTCTATAACATCCGCTATGCGGCAGGCATAGGCAGGCAGTTCCACCTTCCGGTGCCGTACAGCGGGTATTTTAAGCACACAAATGGTAATCTGAAGAAGATTGTGGAGTTCATGAAGTCGGTGAACCCGGATATTTCTGGATTGATCGAAGTGGATAGCGGGTCCTTTCGTTCCCAAAAACACAATCAGGCACAGTCCATCGCCTGGGCTTTGCAGCACCAGCATGTGTTTCAGACAAAATATTCCTCCTCTTCCGTGGCCCGGAAGATGCCTCTGCTCAGCAAACAGGGGAATGCAATCTTGACGAACCAGGAAATTGTGGCCCAGCGGTTTCACTATTTCCAGAACGGCGTCAAACGCCTTGTCATTGAACTGGAGTTGGAAGACTGCACCATCTTCCTCGTCCACCTGTCCATCAAATTCCGTCACCGTCAATACCAATTGCAAGACCTCTATGAGATGCTGAAAAAGATCAAGAAACCCGTCATTGTTGCCGGGGATTTCAATGTGTTGCGAGGCACCCGGGAGTTGGAATTGTTTTTGGCCGCTACGGGCCTCCAAAATGCCAACACAAACGGAGAACCCTCCCACCCCAGCCGGGCCCCCCGCCGACAACTGGATTACATCTTCCACAGCCCTGAAATAAGCATCGCCGGTTTTCAAATTCCCCAGATCACCTTGTCCGATCACACCCCTCTGGTATGCGATTTTGAGATTAATCACTCTGCCCGATCTGGTCTCCCATTGAAACCTCTGTAGAGACATGGTTCCCGGAATAATATTTTAATCATTCGGATCCCCCTGCCTTCACCAAATCATCCAATATTGAGCGTGGCAATGCTTTCCCTCCAAAGTCAACAACCTTTCAGGATTGTAATCTCCATGAAATACAGGAGAAATTTACTTTACAGTACATATGGTACACGGTAATATGCACCGACAAAAAAGGAAAACAAAACAAATGGCATGAAAGGAAGGAGGAAATCGATGAAAGACATAAAACGAATCTTGGTGGTAAGTCGAATGACCCAATATTGCCGGGAGGCCGTCCGTTATGGCATGTCCATGGCCGAAAAATACGGGGCCGAGCTTTACGTTATTCACGTGATTCATAACCCATTCGGATACAAGGGGTGGAATCTACCCATGGTATCCCTTGAAGAAGAGTATAGGAGAATTCAGGAAAAGGCAAAGGCGGATCTGGATGCCATCATAGCTTCGGAGAAAACGCACGACCTGGTTGTAAAGGAATTGGTCAAATCGGGGGAACCCACAAAGGAAATCTTAAAAGTAGTTCAGGAAGAAAACATAGACCTTCTCATCATGCTTGCCCATGAGGAGGGGCATTTGGAGCACTTTTTGTTTGGAGGTAGTAATGAAGAACTTGTTCGAAAAATGCCTTGCTCGATTTTTCTGGTGAAAAAGGATCCCGAACCGATGAGTTATTGAATTATTAGGAAAAAGGAGAAAAATGATCATGAAAAGACATGAATCCAATCAGAAACATCTGGAATTTCACTCACGCCTTCACGTTTTGGTGTTGGTGATTGCCCTCGTATTTCTCGCCACAGGGCTCTTGAGCGCGTGCAACAAGAAAGATGAACAGGCCGGGAAACCCAAGGAAACAGAGATATCCTCCCAACCCGCCGTGGCACCAGTAACAACACAACCCCAAACGATGGCAGATTGGAAAACCACCATAGAGCGGGTTGCAAAAAAGGCCATTCCTACTGTGGTTCACGTCGAAGTGACAGAGTATCAGGAAGTTGTCAATCCCATGTTTCCCTTTGAGAACGATCCCTTCTTCCAACAGTTTTTTGGCACCCCGAGGGGCCCCCGGAAATTCAAACGTGAATTGAAAGGACTTGGAAGCGGGATCATCATGGACGCCCAGGGCCATATTCTGACCAATAACCATGTTGCCGGCAGTGCCAGCAAGATTAATGTACTTCTGGCCAACGGCAAACATTACCCGGCGAAACTGGTGGGAGCAGACCCCAAGACAGACCTTGCCGTGATCAAGATCTCCGCCGACAAACCGCTCCCCTTTGCAACGTTCGGTGATTCAGATAAAGTGCAAGTGGGACAATGGGTGGTTGCCATCGGTCAACCTCTTGGCCTCAGTCAAACGGTCACCCAAGGAATCATCAGTGCCAAGCATCGCACCGGAATCATGAACCCGAGCAGCTATGAAGATTTTATGCAGACCGACGCCGCCATCAATCCGGGGAACAGCGGTGGTCCTCTGCTGGACCTCCAGGGAGAAGTAATCGGGATTAATTCAGCCATCATGTCGCAGTCCGGCGGTTTTGAGGGCATCGGTTTTTCCATCCCGAGCAACATGGCCCTCCAGGTTGCAAAACAACTCATTGTCCATGGCAAAGTAGTGCGGGGCTGGCTCGGGGTGAGCATCCAGAACCTCACCCCTGCCCTTGCGAAATCTTTTGGCGCAAAAGACCTCAATGGTGTCCTGATTGCCGATGTGGTCAAAGGAGGACCGGCTGAAAAGGCTGGTCTGAAAAGGGGCGATATCTTACTGACCTTTGGAGGAAAGAAGATCAAAGATGCCGATACGCTGCGGAATCAAGTGGCCGTAACACCCATTGGTCAGGATACGAAGGTCTCTGTCATGCGGAATGAAAAGCAGGTGGAACTCAAAGTCAAAATCGGGAATCTGGAAGACGCAGCGAAGTTTTTTTCCGCATCGGTGAAAGACCGCCTTGGTGTCACGGTCCGGCCGGTCAGAAAAAATGAGGCGGAAAAATACGGTCTGCATCCCCAGCAGGGCGTGACTGTCGCATGGGTGGATCCGAAGGGCCCTCTTGGCAAGGCAGGGTTTGAAGTTGGAGACATTATTCTTCAGGTAAACAGGCATGCCATTACAAGTGTGCAGGACCTTGATACCCTGACAAGCACCCTCGGAGCGAATCAAGGAATCATGATTCTTGCCCTTGACCACCGAACCGGCCAAAAGGCCTCTGTACAGGTGGTGGTCCGATAGGAGATTATGATGCAAAAAACAGTAATCGATCCCAAGGTAGTAGAAAAGACGCCCATCCCTGAACTCATGGAGCTTCTTGCTTCCAGTGAAAAGGGCCTTTCCGGGTCCGAAGTAAAAGGCCGGCTGGAACAATACGGCTATAATGAACTTGCCCAAAAGGATGTTCATCCGCTTCTCAAGCTCCTGGGCTATTTCTGGGGACCGATCCCCTGGATGATCGAAGTGGCGGCAATCCTCTCTTTGGTGGTCCGGCACTGGCCCGATTTCATCATTATCGTAGTTCTTCTGGTCTTCAATGCGGTGGTGGGATTCTGGCAGGAATACAAGGCCGGTAACGCGGTGGAAGCACTCAAAAAGCAACTGGCCCTCAAAACCCGGGCACTCCGTGATGGGAAGTGGCAGGAGGTGGATGCCAAAGAAATCGTGCCCGGGGATGTCATCCGCCTGCGCCTCGGAGACGTGATTCCGGCGGATGTCAAGCTGATTCAAGGGGACTACCTGAGCGTCGATCAGTCCGGTCTCACCGGTGAATCGCTGCCTGTAAGCAAAAAGAAAGGCGACATCTGCTATTCGGGATCTGTGACGAAACAAGGGGAGATGGTGGCCCTGGTGACCGGCACTGGGATGGATACCTACTTTGGCCATACAGCCAAGTTGGTGGAGAGTGCCGGGGCCGTCTCCCATTTCCAGAAGGCAGTATTGCATATCGGAAATTATTTGATCTATCTGAGCCTGGGCCTGGTCTCGATACTGGTTGTCGCGCAGATCGTCCGGCATAAACCCATGCTTGAACTGTTCCAATTTGCTCTCATTCTCACGGTGGCCTCCATACCGGTGGCCATGCCGGCAGTTCTCTCCGTCACCATGGCCGTGGGCGCTCTGGCTCTCTCCAAGATGAAGGCTATCGTGGCCCGCCTGGAATCCATAGAGGAGATGGCGGGTATTGACATACTCTGCTCCGACAAGACTGGAACCCTGACCCAGAATAAGCTCACCCTCGGTGACCCTGTTTGCTTCAAGGCAGGAGATGACCAGGAGCTGATTTTGGCCGCGGCACTGGCTTCAAAGGAGGAAGATCAAGATGCTATCGACCTAGCGGTCCTGGGAGGACTCAGGGACCCGGCGGTTGTGAAAGGCTATAGGGAAGTTAATTTTATCCCCTTTGACCCGGTGGAAAAACGTACCGAGGCCACCGTCAAAGACGCACATGGCCAGACCTTCAAGGTCACCAAAGGCGCACCCCAGGTCGTCCTTGATCTCGCTCAGGTCGATGACGCCACCAGGCGAAAGGCTGACAAAATCGTCAACGATTTTGCCACAAAGGGATACCGCACCCTGGGCGTGGCTCGGGCAGAGGACGGCCGTTCATGGCGATTTCTGGGGATACTGCCCCTCTTTGATCCGCCGCGGGAAGACTCGGCCGACACGATTGCACGGGCTCAGCAGCATGGCATTGAAGTCAAAATGGTGACCGGTGACAACGAGGCAATTGCCAGGGAAATTTCAGGGCAACTCGGCCTGGGAGATAACATCCAGCCCGCTGACCGATTCTTTGCAAAGGATGCGGATCCCGCCCATTTGAGTTCAGAGGCCGCAGTGCAGATTGAACGAGCCGATGGCTTCGCCCAGGTCTTCCCTGAGCACAAGTATGGCATTGTAAAGGCCTTGCAAGCACGCGGTCACCTGGTGGGCATGACGGGCGACGGCGTAAACGATGCACCTGCTCTCAAGCAAGCTGAGGTAGGGATTGCCGTGTCGGGCGCCACTGACGCGGCGCGCGCGGCAGCTTCCCTGGTACTCACGATGCCCGGACTCTCGGTGATCATCAAGGCGGTGGAAGAGGCGCGGAGGATCTTTGAGCGCATGAACAGCTACGCCATCTACCGCATCACCGAAACGATCCGCATCATGTTTTTCATGGTGCTGGCCATGATCGTCTATGGCTTTTATCCCATTACCGCCATTATGATTATCCTCCTGGCGCTGCTCAATGATCTTCCGATCATGACCATCGCCTATGACGACACCTGGCTGGACCCGAACCCAGTACGCTGGCGAATGCATCGTGTGCTTTTGGTATCCTCCATACTCGGCGCCGTAGGCGTCATTGAGACCTTTGCTTTACTTGCTATCGCCAAATCTTGGCTGGGCGTCAGCGTGGCGATGTTGCAGTCCATCATCTTTCTCAAATTGGCCGTGGCTGGGCACCTGACTCTTTTTGTCGCCCGCAGCCGAAAACCATTTTTCTCAAGGCCATACCCTGCCCCCCTGCTCTTGCTTGCAATCCTTGGCACCCAGGCACTCGCCATTTTGATCGTCGTATTCGGCTGGTTTGTGACGCCTATCCCCTTGTTCTATGTGGGTCTCATCTGGGCCTACTGCCTTGCCTGGATATTCATTGAGGACCTGGCGAAAATAATCGTCTATCGCCATCTCGACCTGGGGAGTAAACACCATCGTAGATTTTTGGGAATCCTGAAACAGCCGCTGATGCACCACTGAGCGCACGCACAGACAAAGTGGTTTTCATAGAACATACAGTGATGAAAGGAGGGGTTAGAAGTGTACCATTGCATTCTTGTTCCTTTGGATGGATCAAAGAGGGCCGAGGCCATACTCCCTCACGTTGAAGAGCTTGCCAGGGGCTTTGATGCCAGGGTGATCTTCCTGCACGTGGTCGAGCCGCCGCCAATAATTACAGATTCTGACATTATAGGTTCCGAGGTCTCCTACCTGAACGGATTTCAGGAACAAATGAAAGAGATGACGAAACAGGCCGTTCTCTACCTGGAAAGCGTACAGGGAAAATTAAAGGAAAAGGGTATTGAATCCAAGGTTAAAGTCAACCACGGACCTGTGGTTGAAGGAATTATTAACACAGCGAAAAGCCAAGACGCGGACCTTATTGCGATTACGAGTCACGGCAGGAGCGGGCTCTCCAGGGTATTTTACGGGAGTGTTGCAGCAGGCATCCTGCACCGGGCGGACCGGCCACTGCTGGTGATTCGATCAGATTAGAAAAAAGGGTGGTGGCTTGATTCCCTTGAAAGGGCTGCAAACGCAGAGGAAAAATTAGTGCACGGACAAAGAGCAAAAGCGGAAAAGCTTGGCCTCAAGGAATTGGTTGCCATGGGTGTAGGTGGGATGGTGGGCGGCGGGATCTTTTCCGTTTTGGGGCTTTCGGTGGCGCTTGCCGGGCATGCAGCGCCCGTTGCATTCGGCCTGGGTGGCCTGATTGCCCTCTTGACCGGTTTCTCCTATGCCCGCCTGGGGTTGTCTTTTCGATCTGACGGGGGGAGTTTTACCTACCTGGAACATGCTTTCAGGCACAGGAACATCTCCGGGATGGGCGGGTGGCTCCTGCTTACCGGATATGTCGGCACGCTTGCCCTCTATGCGTACACGTTCGGCGTGTACGGGGCGGCCATGTTCGGCCAAGAGCTCCCAGTCATGCACCACCTGCTGGAATCCCTGGTTCTTTTTTTATTTCTGGGGGTCAACCTGTATGGGGTAAGAGCGGCGGGCAAAAGTGAAGATGTGATTGTTATGGTCAAGGTCCTGATCCTGGCCCTCTTCGCTGTTGTAGGCATTTTCTATGTAAAGCCAGACCACCTTCTCCCGGTTTTCAATCAGGGAAAGACCGGACTGCTGATGGGGGCAGCGCTCATCTTTGTTGCCTACGAAGGGTTTGAATTGATCCCCAATGCGGTTAACGAAATGAAAAACCCCGAGAAAAATTTGCGAAAGGCAATCCTCATCTCTGTTTCAGTCACTATCGGCATTTATATCCTGGTTTCCCTGGTGGCCGTGGGAAATCTTCTTCCTGCAGATATCAGCAAGTATAAAGAGTACGCCCTTGCAGTAGCAGCGAAGCCATTCCTCGGCAAATCCGGGTTCCTGCTCATCGGGTTGGGAGCAATGCTCTCCACTGCCTCGGCCATCAATGCGACTCTTTTTGGAACGGCTCGGCTCGGCATGGTCATGGCCCAGGAATCAGAATTACCGCGGGTTTTTTCCCATAAGGAACGCACAAAGGACACCCCTTACGTGAGCCTGGTCTTTATTTCAGCTCTCACTCTGCTCTTTGTTAATACCACAAACCTTACTATCATATCATCTTTTGCCAGTTCCACATTCCTCCTGATCTTCACAGCCATCAACCTATCTGCCATACGGCTCCGGAAAAAGATCGGCATGCATATCTTGATCCCCCTGGCAGGCCTGCTCTTATCACTGGCTTCATGGGTTGTGTTGACTGTCTATCTCTGGAAGAGTGACTGGAAGGCCCTTGAGTGGATGGGAACCCTTTACCTCTGTGTCATAATAGCGGAATTGTTTTTCAGTGAAAGAAGGTTGTTTTTCAAAAAGAAGGCATGATTTAACTCTCGGCTCTGCCGACCCCGAACTTGATGGCCTTTGGGAGACCATAGTGGAATAGTGGACATCTGAAAATGAAAACTGGGAAGCTGCCGGACAAGAAAGAGGTTGGGAAAATTCTGGGGATTGTATTCATGATCCTCGGAATTCTCTGTCTGAATTATTTCACGTATCCCACCTTGAGTTACCGTCATGCCTTTTACCGGATGCTTTTTTATGTTCCCTTGGTTTTTGGATGTTTCTGGTTCGGCATAAAGGGCGCCATGTACGTGACCGCAAGCGTTCTCTTCCTCTACGTCCCTTATGTAACAAGAACCTGGCAGGGCCTCACCCTTGAAGATTTCCACAAGATTCTAGAAGGACTCCTCTTCATCATGATTGCATGCATCCTGGGTCTCCTGGTGGAAAGAGAGAAGAGAAAAAACAAACAACTCCTTGAAGTCGAACGCCTTGCCGCCCTGGGAAGAGCGACATCCGAGGTGGCACACGACATGAAAACGCCACTCATGGCTATCGGGGGCTTCGCTACACAAGTTTATAGAAAGATGGCACCTGAAAACCCCAACAGGAAAAAGCTGGAAATCATCATGCAGGAATCCGCCCGTCTGGAGACAATGACCCGGGAGATGCTGGAATTTGGAAAACCGAATAATCTTGAGCGTACGAACAAATCCATAGAGACAGTCATCCTGGAATCGGTGAACGTCGCACAAAAAGTAGCCGAATCCAGAGGTGTTATATTGAAAATCGATTTAGAGCATTCCCTGCCTTCAATCCCGCTGGATGTGGACAGGCTAAAAAAGGCCCTTTTAAATCTTTTAACAAATGGCATTGAGGCATCCGAACCGAGACAATGTGTAGTAGTAAGGGCATGCACGGGCCAAGACCATGTCCTCATCGAAATCATAGACTCCGGCTACGGGATCAAGGAGGAAATCGCGAACAAAGTCTTTTCCCCCTTTTTTACAACCAAAAAGAGAGGAACAGGGTTGGGTTTGGCGATTGTGAAAAAGACGATAGAGGCACACGGGGGGAACATTTCCCTCCGCCGAAACCCGGAAAAAGGGACAATCTTTGTGTTGACAATTCCCCTCTTCAGATCCAAGAGACAAGCGAACGGCTCACAGGCCCTCTAATTTTCAAGGTGCTCTGCGATTTCCGCAACCGTCTTCTTGAACCTCCCCCAGTCTATCTCTATTCGGCCTATTTCCCCTGGCTGGATATAGGCGCGCTCCAGTTCACTTCTGGCTTTCTTCACATCTTCAAACAGGCTATTGAGATGAACGTATGCATGATGCAGATCTTCCCCCAATCCATTTCCATCATGGCGACTGACCTGCGAAGAACAATCGCCTGCCATCACGCTGACATCGGCCTCCAATCGTTTCAAGCAACTTGTGATCTTTTCCAGGTCTTTTTCTTCCCGGTTCGAGGCCCAGACAGCATGATCCTGCTCCAGCTTTTCCAGTTCCAATTTAAGCTTCAGGTTATCATTCGCGAGTTTCCGGATATCTTCGTTTAGTCCATATCCCACAATCTACCTCCTTCGCTTTTGAGTTCTCATTTCAAGAAACTTTCGCGGTTGCCATTTGGTTCTATGATAGGGTCCGAACCTTTCCTGATCATTTCAAGAAGATTACATTTTCGGAAGGTACGTCAGATGAGCATCACCCTGGTATGAAAAAGACATCTCTTACTTGGACACAACACCCTTCAAGCCTCCTGATATCAGTGATGCGACATTTACGAGAATTCGGGGCAGGGAAAAGCCACCGGGAACGGCCAGATATTTAGGGGTCCAGACCGGGCCGAACTTCTCCTTATACTCCCGCAGCCCCTGGAAATTATAGAAATGTTCCCCATGGCGAAAAAGGAAAGTTCCGGTTCGGTCCCACAGGGGCGCCAGGCGATGTTCCTGCAACCCGAACAGCGGCGCCATCCCCAGATTGAACCAGCCGTAATGCTCTTGTTTTCCCCAAAGCATAAGCTGAATGAAGAGATAGTCCATGACACTGCGCCGGGCCTCGGGAAGATATCGCATAAGATCGACGGAGACTTCTTCCTTTTTCGCACCAAGCAAGATATTGGCAAAGGCAATGATCTTTTCTCCCTTCCTCACAATGCCTGCCGGAAATCGCTTCAAATAGTCTTCATTGAAAAACCCCAGAGAAAAGCCTTTTTCTCTCGTATGTTTTCCCGCAAGCCAGGCCTCGGAAACCGCCTTGAATTCGGGCAACATCCCAGGCACGTCCTCATGTTGAACCACATCAAAGACATAGCCCTCCCGTCCCAATTTATGAAGGGTATTGCGAAAGCTCCTCCTCCCATGTCCTGATAAAGAAAATCCTTCCAGGGAAACCCGGGCCTCCTCTCCCAGCTTCAACGAGTTCAGCCCAAGATCAAGATAGAGATAGAGCTTATCATAATCAACCTGGTAAAAAACCGTCCATCCATCATACCGGTCGCTCATCTCCCGGAAATTCCATATCAGCTCCGCCCACTCATTCTCATCGCCAACGGGGTCTCCCAAGGCTACCCAGCTCCTGCCTTCAACCTTGTACATAATAAAACTCTCCTTTTCCTGCCCAAAGAGGAAGTTCTTATCTCCAAGGAAGGCCAGGTTGCTTCTGCACTTCCGGGAGGCCTTTACGATCCGCTCAATGTCCCGGAGTTCTTCGGAAAAATCCCGGGCAGCCCGGGGGGGCCGGGAGCTGAGCAACCTCGCAACAGCAAGGAAAAGAACAAGACCAATACCGCCCACAGTGGCCCGCAGAAAGCGAGATGCACTACCGTAAAGGGTGAACCGCCACCAGAGATGACTGGAATATTCCTGATGTTTAAAGGAAAACATTCCCAGCCATACCGAGCAAATAATAACCAAGAAAATGGCCACAATCCATGCGGGCCCAATATCTTCATGGAGAAGAGAACTCTTTCGGTAGAAATACGGGCGACAAGGAAGAAAGGCGAGAAGTATGAATGACAGGATAAGGGCCTCTTCGTAGTCAAGTCCCTTCAGAAGAGAAAAAAGGATTCCGGCCCCAAGGAAAATGATGGCGAGCATATATGCCCCATCAAGCCTCTTTTGCAATGCCCGGGCCAGAATCAACAGGATTACACCAACGAGGGTCCCCAGGAAGTGGCTGGACTCCACAACCAGCAGTGGAAAAAAATGTCCAATCCAGGCGACGCGGTCCCTGATTCCCGGCGTCGCTCCTGAAAAAAGAAGGATGATTCCGGCAACAAAAACAGAAACGGCCAGAACCTGAGGGATTGCGATAGAAACCCACCGGCCGATGGTCTGGGCCGCCCGTTCAAGTTTCCCTTTTCTTAAAAGAACTTCCTCTCCCGCCAGGAGAAGAGCTGCCGACAAGAGCGGAAGTACGTAATAGATGCATCTGTAAGCCAGAAGAGCTCCAATTACCGCAGGCCCTTGCAGGTGAGAAGACAAGAGGAGAATAATGATGGTTTCGAAGACACCAAGGCCTCCGGGGACCTGACTCAGGAGACCTGCCAGCTGAGCGAGAAGAAATATACCCATGAAACCGCCAAAAGAGAGTCCATGTATAACTGGCAACAGCGCATACAGTACACTCCCCGCCAAACCCCAATCCAAAACCGCCACTGCCATCTGGGAGACAAAGAGCCTCGTAGAGGGAAGCGTAAATGTCCACCCTCCAATCTTTAAAGGGTTTTTTCTGAGAAAACAAAAAAGGAAGTATGCGAACACCAGAAGAACAAAGCCGGCTCCTAAAGGTCGCACGGAGTTGAAAGGGAGATGAAGTGCCTTGGGGATGACCATGGGCTCGAAAAGAAAAACTGTGCCACCGAGAGCCAGAAAGCCCAGCCAGAGACTCAGGCTGCAAAACCCCACCAGTTCGGCTATCTCCAGGCCCGACAGTCCCCAGGCAGAATAAAGACGGTAACGAACCGATCCTCCGGCCACCATTGAAAGCCCGATATTGTTACTGAAGGCATACCCGACAAAGGAGACAAGCGCTATCTTTCTATAATGAAGCTTGTGTTTGATGTAACGTAAGGCGAAAAAGTCATAACCCGTCATGATCAGGTAATCGAGTATCATCAAAAACACGGCAATTAAGAGGCTGGCGGCGGGAAGCTTCTTGAGGGAGTGAAGGATATCCTGGATCTCATAGACCTTGAGTTCGTGGTGCAATGCCCATAGGGCCACTGCAAAAAGGCAAACAGCCAGGAGCGATCCAAAATGGTGAGCCAGCTTTTTCCTCACTATTATCTTTTGCTCCATCTTTTACCCTTTACTTGCATGAAGCGATTTTTTGCAGGCTTCAACTTCCCTAGTCAATTAACACAGATCGCCTGCCTTTTCAAATGGCATGACACAAATATGAAGCCTTGCCTATTGCCCCATATTTTGAGAATATAAATGTTTATGTTCTAAACACCCTGCTCATAGCCGCCTTTGCTGCCCACCAGGAATATTAAGGGCTATGAATTAACCGTCCTTTGGACAATTGCAGGAATACGGGCTCTAGTATGAGCCGTTAGTTTTTACCGCCGGAAAATAGGATATCTTTTCTTACAGGACCAATTAGTGAATATATGAGAGGTGATTATGAAAAAGACGGATTTTAATATGGGCCAAAAGGAACCTGAAATGCATATAAATAACCCCCCTGAAAAGAAACTCTGGCAAAAAAATGGGCCATTTTCCATCTGGTATTTTGTCATCATGTTTCTTTTACTCTATATGTTTCAGTCGACCATGCAGGTGAAAAGGGAGCAAATACCTTATAGCCAGTTCATGCAATACCTGCAGGCGGGGCAGGTCACCCACTGTATCATAAAGCAAAATGTCATCGCGGGGACACTTAAATTGACGGATCAAAGAACGGGAAAACCTCGCCATTTCATTACGGTACGCCTGCACGACGATCAACTGGCAAAGGCCCTTGATAAACATGGAGTCAAATATAGCGCAGCAGTGGAAAGCCACTTTCTGAGCAACCTCATCTTTACGTGGATCATCCCCTTCGGCATTATTTTTCTCTTATGGGGTTATCTTGGTAAGAAGATGGGCGGCATGGGAATGAACTTTATGAACATCGGGAAAAACAAGGCGCACGTCCATGCGGAAACGGACCATGATATTACCTTCAAAGACGCAGCCGGTGTTGATGAGGCCAAACAAGAGCTTGGGGAAGTCATCGAATTCCTGCGGAATCCCGATCACTTCCAGCGGCTGGGAGGGCACATGCCAAAAGGGGTGCTCCTGGTCGGTTCTCCGGGCACGGGAAAAACCCTCCTTGCCCGTGCGGTATCGGGTGAGGCAGGAGTGCCTTTCTTCAACATCAGCGGCTCGGATTTTATTGAAATGTTCGTGGGTGTAGGTGCTGCCCGTGTCCGTGACCTCTTTGAAGAGGCGAGAAAGAAAGCACCATGTATCATTTTCATAGATGAACTTGATGCCATCGGCCGGCAACGGGGGGGGCCAGTGGTCATGGGCGGCCACGACGAGCGGGAACAGACCCTGAACCAGCTCCTGGTTGAAATGGACGGCTTTGATACCAGTAAAGGGGTGGTGGTTATATCGGCCACCAATCGTCCTGAGGTGCTGGACAAGGCCCTGTTACGACCGGGAAGGTTTGACCGGCAGATCGTGGTTGATAAACCCGACCTCCTGGGGAGAATCGATATCCTGAAGATTCACACCAGTGAATTGACACTGGGACCCAAAGTGGACCTGGAATTAGTGGCCAAGAGGACCCCGGGCTTTGTGGGGGCTGATCTGGCCAATGTCGCCAACGAGGCAGCCATCCTGGCGGCCCGCAAGGATCGCGATGCCATCACCACGGCCGATTTCGAAGCGGCAATAGACAGGATCATTGCGGGCCACGAAAAGAAGAAAAGCACCTTGGATCCCGAGGAAAAACACCGGGTCTCTTATCATGAATCAGGCCACACCCTGGTTGCGGAGCTTGTCCCCACCGGTGAACCGGTCCACAAGGTCTCCATCATCCCCCGGGGGATAGGGGCATTGGGGTATACCCTGCAACTCCCTGAAAAGGAGAAATTCCTGGCCACGAAAAACGAACTCCTCGATCAGATTGCCATCCTTCTGGGGGGCAGGGTTGCGGAAGAAATCGTATTCGGAAATGTCTCCACGGGGGCACAGAATGATCTGGAACGGGCATCGGATCTGGCACGAAACATGGTTTGTTCCTATGGCATGAGCGAAAAGATGGGGCCTCTCACGTTCGGGAAAAAACAGACATCCCTGTTCCTGGGGACAGAATATGGAGAAGAAAGGAATTACAGTGAAGATACAGCGCGGGAGATAGATGCCGAGGTCAAGAAGGTCATCACAACCAACTATGCGCGGGTCAAGAAGCTCCTGGGAGAAAAACGCTCCCTGCTGGATGCCCTCGCAACAAAGCTGGAAGAAAAGGAAGTGCTCTCAGGGGAGGAAGTGGAAACAATCGTAAAACAGGCCTAATATCAAAGCATTACGAAAAGGATGGCAGGCCTTTCATAGATGGAACAAATGTCACATATGTCGGAAGCGCTGGACCTGAAAAACGTGATCATCTCCTCGGAGGTGCGTATGCACTCCTCCATCCCATCAATTTCAATGAGCCTCTTGGCCTTTCAATCATTGAAGC
>Ga0315542_1001066_pt1 | contig 17287 bp, 8 predicted proteins | sample SalMarSW160120MG_FD_202541 | JGI IMG/M metagenome (GOLD analysis project Ga0315542, IMG submission 202541) | Salt marsh sediment microbial communities from the Plum Island Ecosystem LTER, Massachusetts, United States - Salt Marsh Sediment SW1601-20 ...
AACATCTGACAATAAATTATAAATAACATCATAATATTTTATCTCCACATTTTTCTCTCGAGCTAAATCACTAGCTAAAGGCGTGGCCTTAACATCAAAGCCTAAAATCACTGCCCCGCTGCTTGCCGCCATATTTATGTCTGAATCAGTAATATTGCCTAACCCTCTAGATATAATATCGGCCTTAACTTCTTCTGATTCTATCTTTTCTAAAGATTCAGCAATAACTTCTAAGGAACCCAAAACATCAGCCTTGATAATTAAATTTAATTTTTTAACATTTTCTTTTTCTTTTTCCTCTTGTGCTGGCGAAATTTTATTGACAATTGATTTTTCTCTTAGAATTTCGTGTTCTTTGGCTTTTTTATGTTTGCGTTCAATCTTAGCCGTCACTTCCATAATATCACCCACTTTAGGCGGATACTTGAAGCCAATAATTTTAACTGGCATAGCCGGACCAGCCTGCTGAACATCTTGATTAATATAATCCTTTAAAGCTCTGGCTTTGCCGAAAAAAACATCATTAATGCATAAATTATCATTTAATTTCAGGGTTCCATTTTGAATTAAAACCGTGGCAACCGGACCTTCGCCTTTATCAATATGGGATTCAATAATGGTACCGACAGCCTCTTTGTCCGGATTTGCCATAATTTTTTCTTTTTCCAAGTCGCTAACTAGCAAAATCGTTTCTAAAAGATCATCCAGCCCCATATTTTCTTTAGCAGAAATAGGCACGGTGATTGTTTTTCCGCCCCAGTCTTCAGGCGTTAAATTCATTGACGCCAAATCTTGTTTAACTTTTTCAATATTAGCATCGGGCAAATCAATTTTATTAATCGCTACAATCATAGGGATTTTTGACTGCTGAATAATTTTAATCGCCTCTACTGTCTGGGGCTTTATGCTATCATTAGCGGCAATAACTAAAATAGCAATGTCAGCAATCTTTGCGCCCCTAGATCTCATAGCTGTAAAAGCTTCATGGCCCGGCGTATCAATAAAAGTAATTAACCTGTCTTTCTTTTGGGCTTGGTAAGCACCAATATGCTGGGTAATGCCACCGGCTTCAGTTGCTATTACATTAGTTTTCCTTATCATATCAAGCAATTTTGTTTTGCCATGATCAACATGTCCCATTACCACAATCACGGGTGGCCGTGACTTTAAATTTGCTTTTTTCTCTTTACCTAATATATTTTTAATTTTCGCACCTGACTCTGCCTGGACTTCTTCTTCGGAAAGAGAAAGATTGACGCCGAATTCATCGGCCAAAATAGCAGCTGTTTCAAAATCAATCCTTTCATTTAAAGAAGCCATGACACCGTTTTTCATTAATTCTTTAATAACCTGATTAACTGGCTTATCAATAACTTTAGCAAAATCTCTGACCGTAATGATAGCTGGTATCTTTATCTCTTTTTTTTCAACTTCGACTTTTTCTTCGCCTTGTAATTTCTTAAATTCCTCCAGCTTGGCTTTTTTATCTGATTCAATTTTATCCTGTATTTTAGGTCCTAAAACTAAAATTTTACGGGCGATTTTATCATCAATTTTAATTGCTTTTTTGCCAACATCAAAACCGAATTCTGGCAATATTTCCAAAAGTTCCGCCGTATTAAGCTTAAGTTTTCTGGCTAATTCAGTGACATTCATAATGATTAAAAAAGAAGGATCAGTTAATCCTTTTATTATCTTTTAATATAGCACTAAAAAAATAAAAAGTCAATTACAATTAATTAAATAAAGAGCCGTAAAAACGACTCTTTAATTGAAATTTAAAAACCTTTGAACTTATTTAGACAGCTCCCGGTGCTTTTAATGCTGAGATTTCTTTTTGTTCATTCGCCATCTGGGCGCAAACTTGACCAAAGCTGCCATAATCATGTAATTCGCAAGTCGAACAAAAATGGCAATAAACATCTCTGCCCTTTTCCTGCGTACCGCTGATGGCTGACAAAAGCCAGCCGTAGATACGCAAGCAGATGTTAGGAGTCTGCTCTTTATATCTATGAGCAAAGAGCATTAATCTGTCAGCTGCCAAAGAGGATCTGGCTACTGCTCCGCATTGCTGACATTTATCAGTGCAAATGACCGCGACATTTATGCCCTTAAAATCATCGGGCTTATAAAGAAGTAAAAAATGACGAAACTCCTCTAGGTTGCTAAAAATCAATTCAAGGTTAACTTCTAGTCCATTTCCCCTCAGCAATTTCCTGTATTTTCTTTTAAATTTCATTTTAAACCCTCCTTGCTTGATAGATTAACTTTATCTTCAAAGCTTGTCAAATTATTTTTCCCATGCTAAACTAAAGTTAACTTAATTTATAAAGAATAAATAGAGAAAAGGACTATAAATAAGGGTTGAAAGCAAATAAATTTACATTACCAGTTATTAAAATTTTATTAATGAACTCATATAAGCACAATCGCAAACTCTCTTCCAAGGGGCGAAATACAAATTTCGTAACTGTTTAATGTACTTTCAAAATCCTGATCTCTGTTTTTTTCAATAGGAGAAAACTATGGATATTTTAACTTTTATTGTTTCAGCTTCTGCTGTTATTATTGGCATTGCGGCAGGTTATTTTATTAGAAAAAACTTAGCCAAAAGAGAAGTAGAAGGCGCTGAAGCTAAAGCTGAAAACTTGCTCAAAGAAGCAAAAAATAAACAAAAAGAAATTCTTTTACAGGCCAATGACAAAGCTTTAAACATTATTGACGATGCAAAAAGAGAAGAACAGCAAAGGAGACGGGAATTAACCCACATGCAGCAAAGATTAGAAAAAAGAGAAAGTATTTTTGATCAAAAGTTGTTAGATCTGGAAAATAAACAACAAAAACTTTTAGACAAAGCTAAAGAAGTTGAAGAGGTCAAAGAAAAAATCAATAAAATCAGAGAGGAACAGCTGCAAAAATTGGAAAAGATTGCCAAAATGACCAAAGACCAAGCTAAAGATGTGCTTTTGGAAAATACAGAAAAAATGGTAAAAGAAGATATTTTAGGCCGGTTAAAAAAATTGCAGGATGAAGGCCAAGAAGAGCTAGATAAGAAAGCCAGAGAAATTCTTTCTCTATCTATTCAAAGATGCTCTATTCCTCAGGCGCAGGAAATCACAACTACCACGGTTGATTTGCCAAGCGATGAAATGAAAGGCAGAATTATTGGCCGTGAAGGCAGAAATATCAGATCAATTGAACAATTAACTGGCGTGGAAATTGTGGTAGATGATACACCCATGGCAATCACGATTTCCGGATTTTCACCGATCAGGCGCCATGTTGCCAAGCGGGCATTAGAAGCTTTAATTTTAGATGGCCGTATTCATCCGGCCAGGATTGAAGAAGCCATTGAAAATGCCAAGAAACAAATTGCTTTAGAAATTAAAAAAGCTGGTGAAGATTCCTTATATGAATTGGGCATCACAGGTATTGATCCTAAACTTGTCCAAATTCTAGGCCGTCTTAAATTCAGAACCAGCTATGGCCATAATGTACTTTTGCATTCAATGGAAGTTGCACATTTAGCCGGACTTTTAGCAGAAGAACTTGGTGCTGATGTGACAGTTTGCAAAAAAGGCGGACTTTTTCATGATATTGGTAAAGCTGTTGATCACGAAGTTAAAGGCGGACATCCGGAAATTGGTTATGATATTATGAAAAAATTCAATATGCCTGAAGAAATTGCTTACATGTGCATTGCCCACCATGAAGACGCTCCGAAGACTCTTGAAGGCATTATTGTTAAAGTCGCTGATGCTATTTCTGGTGCCAGACCAGGCGCACGTAAAGACACTTATGAGAGATATCTGCAAAGACTTGAAGAATTAGAAAACGTAGCTAATTCTTTTGAAGGCGTGCAAAAAAGTTATGCTATTCAGGCCGGACGAGAAGTTCGTATCTTTGTCATGCCAGATACCATAGATGATTTGGCAGCTGCTAAATTAGCGCAAAACATTGCTCACAAAATAGAAGAAGAACTCAAATATCCTGGTGAAATTAAAGTCAGCGTTATTCGCGAAATGCGTATAACTGAATATGCTAGGTAAAAATAACCAATAACCAAGCACCAAATTCCAAACAAACTACAGTAATCAAATTCCAAAATCTAAACCAATTTTTTTAACATTTGAATTTAGGATTTATAATTTGTTTGTTATTTGGAATTTGAGATTTGGTGCTTTTAAAAATATGACTCCAATCAAAATCTTATTTTTCGGTGATATTTTCGGTAGAATCGGCCGCCAAGCCGTAAAAAAGGCAATGCCTGATTTAAAAGAAAAATATCAGCCGGATTTAATTTTAGCTAATGCCGAAAATTTGGCTCATGGCCGAGGAGTAACGGCTTCAACGCTGGAAGAAATGTCAGAAGCTGGCATTGATCTTTTTACTTCAGGCAACCATGTCTGGGATAAAAAAGATGCTTATTTAATTCTGAATAAGAAGAATTCAAATTTATTAAGGCCAGCCAATTATCCTGAAGGCACGCCTGGTCATGGCGAAAAAATCATTAAAGTTGGCATAAATTCAATACTTGTGGTAAACTTAATAGGTAGAGTATTTTTCCGTGAAGACTTTGATTGCCCTTTTCGCGCTATTGATAAAATCTTAAAAGAGCGTGCCAAAACTAAATTAGCCGGCATCATTGTTGATTTTCATGCTGAAGCTACGAGTGAAAAAGTAGCCATGGGCTATTATTTGGATGGCAGGATTTCGGCGATTTTAGGCAGCCATACGCATGTCCAGACAGCTGATGAACAAATTCTAGATAAAGGGACTGCTTATTTAACGGACATGGGCATGACCGGCCCGCATGATTCAGTCATTGGTTTAGATAAGAAAATAATTATTCAAAATTTTCTTAGCCAGATTAATCAATCAGCAGAAATTCCAGAAAACGGCCCAGCCCAAATCAATGCCGTATACTTGGAAATTAATCCCAAGACCAAAAAAGCTGTAAAGATTGAAAGAATCAATATGGGAATTCAAATATAAATTATTCCTATATCTAATTACACATTACTAATTACTAATAACTTACAGCCATGAATAAAGCCAAATTAATTGAGGATGTTGCCTCAAAAGCTCATTTAACTAAAAAACAAGTTGAAGCAGTGATTGAAACGATTTTGCAGACGATTATGGACACTTTGAAAGCTGGCGAAAGCGTTACGCTAGCTGGTTTTGGCACTTTTTCTGCTAAAGTCAGACATGCCAGAAAAGGCGTTAACCCGCAAAAGCCTTCAGAGAAAATTGATATTCCAGAAGTTACAATCCCTAAATTTAAATCTGGCAAAGCCTTGAAAGACGCCCTGAAAAACAAATAAAACTACTACCCTCAAATAAAAAATAGCATTGTCATGGTGAGCACAGTTGAACCATCAATGCTATTTTTTATTTAATATAAATTAAAAGGCCCCCGATTCGTATGAAACGAACCGGGGGCGGGTTGCAGCGCATCCGGCACTGAGTCTAAGTAGTGGCTTCTGTCCAGACCATTTGATCGTGCCCTTCTTGTAGCGGGCCGGCAAGTGTGGCGGGCGCAATGGGCGCCCTTTGACACGCCCGCCAAAGGATCGACGCGAGATATGGCCATGGCGACTGGAAGTTTCCCGCCGCCCCGAAGGCCCCTCGCGACCGGCCCAAGCGTGCTGATTTTTAGAGACTTCGCGTCCCTAGGCCAACCAGCAACATTCACAAGGCTGACTTTTTTGGGCAGGCTCAGTCAGCAAACCCGTTAGGAGCGGTAAAGCCGCTTGGGAAGAAGTTTTTCATGTTTCCCTCTCCCGTTTTGAGCTGCGCCTTACCCTGAAGTTCAGCAGGGCATTGACGCTGACAGTCATGCAACTGAGTCGCACCCAGCCGCAGAGCCAATACATGGAAGTTCGTTTGCCTTGGCTTCCTCAAGGACCCAGCACCGCGGCCTTAACGCGGCGGTATCCCTGAGAAAACCACTTCGCATGGCTTCTCACTGCTTTTCACCTCCGTTGCGTTGGTGGTGATGTTTTGACCACGGCCAGCTTTTAAGCCGAGAGGCGCTATCTCGCGGTTTTTCCAAACCCGAGCGTCTGCGCCGACTGGCCGACCTTGCCATGGATGCCTCCATACAGTCGCCGTAAGACTGCGGTTGACAGCCAAGGCGATGGGTCTCAAAGCCTTGCGTCCTCAAACCTTCACCTCCTCTCAAATAAAATTTTTATTTAAAAATTCAATTTTCCTCCTTTCTAAAACCACGAATTAATCGTGGGCTTAGAAAAGCGGGTGAACTTTAGCTCACCCAGGGCTCTGCTTCCCCTCTGGCTCGCCATTTGCTATCGCGCAAATGGTGACAAAAGCGCCCGTTTTTCTGCCCGGGACGGGCGCGGTCGGTTTTTTTCAAACGAACACAAATCCTGCAAAGTAGCCGACGTAATGGCCCATGTAATCCCTCCCTTAGACGTCAGACCTTATCTAAAGCCACAAATGGCTTTATGGACTTAGATAAGTGGGCCGAACTACGATTGTTTTCGTAGCTCGGCCCGGGAGAATCTTATTCTCGCGGAGGCTCTGCTTCCTCTAGGCTCACCACTTTAGGCAGGTGACTCCTTTGGGCCGGTTTGCGTATTCGCGTTGGGTGAATTTCACTAACGGAATTTCATCATTCATCCCTCCTCGGATGGCCTGGGGGCGGTTCCGCTGCGCGGAACCGCCCCGGTTGAGGCGTTGACGTTACTTCTTGCCCTTGGACTTGGCCTTGGGCTTCTTGCCAGCGTGGCGGTCGGGCTTCTGCTCGAGGGCCTGGGCGCCGGCGGTGTCGTTGGGGTCGACCGTAACCGGATCGGTGAGCTCGATGACCTCGTCATCCGTGCCCGTGGCCTGCATGGCCGGGGCTTCGGGTTCGGGCTCTTTCGCGGGTTCGTCCGCTTCTTCGGTCTCGTCTTCCCTGTCCAGCATGTAGGCGGTCTGGTCGCCGCAGGCTTTGCGGTAGGCCAGTGCCATTGCCGTGACCATGGGCTCCCACGCTTCGCGCTCTTCCTTCTCCTTGAACTCGGACTCGATCTGCGTTCTGATCGTCTCTTCCAGCTCTTGCTGGGTCGGGACGTGGTCCGAGCCGCTGGTGATGTAGAAGCGCCGCTTCAGCTCTTCGGGCATGGTCAGGAAAAACTGCTCGTCGCCGAGCTTGATCTCCGTGGCCGACTTGGTGCCTTTGATGAACCAATAGGCGGTGATCCGCCATCCCGATCCACGGCCCAGAGCCTCGACGATGAAGACATGGTTCAATCCGACGTACGCCGGCTGAACCAAGCCGTCATGCTTGCGCGACTCCTGGCCCACGTAGTTGCTGTTCTGGAGCTTGCGCCGCGGCAAGGGCCTGCCTTTCTGCGTGCAGACCACCCGACCGTAGCCCCTGGCCACCCATTCCTCAACGCGCATGGTGAAGTAATTCACCTGCTCGATCGCGGAATTGACGACCTTGGCCACGATCTCGCCGTTCTCCAGCCGCTCCACTTTGGTGGCCAGCACGGTTTTGGTCTTGCCGACGTGCACCACTCCGGCCTGGCCCTCGAGCTCGGTCGCGGCAAAGTTGAGGTGCGCGTTCACCATGAACGGAAAACGCACTTCCCTTTCCTGGCCGTGTACGTTGCCCCTGTTTTTCCGGGAATACTGGGATAACCCGTTCCCGGCCAAAGGACCCGCGCCCCCGCAGGGACCTCTTGTGCTCTTTCCTTTTGCCATTTGTTTTTCCTCCTTGAAAGGTTAGTTGACAAAGACCTCAAAAAAAACGATAATATATTTTTAAAAGAGCTAACCATAGCTCCTTGTTGCCTCGTCTCAAGACAAAATAATCCACAAGGGACTATCCCGTCCTGAGACAAGGAGTGGAGATCTCAAGAGACCTCCACTTCAATTTCAATTTCTTCTTCCGAAGTAGATGGCGCTGAATATTTGCGCGGCTGTTCTGCTACACGATCGGGCTGGAAAGTTTCAATCTCCAGTCCGGCTGCTATCAGCGTCGCGATATCCTCCGAAGAAAAATGACCATTTCTGACTGATGTCACCATTGGCCTTCCTCCTTTCTTTAAGCATTAAGCCCCTAATAAAGGGCTAGAGCCTTCCCGCTATATGTTAAAATGTACATTTTATTTTTATTAAATGGGAACCTCTAAAAGCCCTTTATTTGAGGCTTAAAATTTTCAATGTGCTTTAACTGGTAAAAATATGGAGGTATTGATCCACACGAAGCGGACCGGCCTAACTTTGGTCAAAAGACTTATTAGGCAAACATTTGGTGCAGAAGCTTTCTAGCCAAAGCCGGAAAATTTCTACTAGCCAAACGACTACTACCCCCATATTTCTACCAACTAAGATATAAAGTGCATTATTTTAATATTTTATTATAGCATAATTTATTAATATTGTCAAGACAACCCTCTATCTGCTTTTTAAGCGTAATTCCGTATAATAGCATAGCTAATGCCTCTTGTCAAGAGTATTTAAGTCTATCTCAGCTAAAATTAGCTAAATTTATTATTAAATATCTATATTTTGTCAATAAAAAATAACCAAATTTCAAAATAAAAAACGCCCCACTCAAAGTGGAACGTTTTTTATTATTTAAGTAAAAAAAATTACTCTTCTTCTTTTTTCTGGCCTTTTTTCCTAAAGCCAGTGCCTGCTGGAATCAAGCGGCCAATAATTACGTTTTCTTTTAAGCCTTCTAGTTTATCAACTTTGCCTGTTATTGCCGCATTAATTAAAACTCTAGAAGTCTCTTGAAATGAAGCAGCTGATAAAAAACTGCGAGTCGTCAAAGAAACTTTAGTAATGCCTAAAAATAATTCTTCTGCTATTGCCTCTTTGCCCTTAGTCTTGCTGATCTCTTCATTAGCTTCTTCTAATTCTGCCTTTTCAACTATTTCACCTGGCAATAAATTTGTATCGCCAGCATCTTTAACTAAAGCGCGGCTAAATAGTTGCCTAATAATCACTTCTATATGTTTTTCATTTAAGCGCTGGCCTTGCGAAGAATAAATATACTGGATTTCTTTGACAATATATTTTTTTACCTCATCTTTGCCTTTTAATTTATATAACTGATGCAAATCCAGGCTGCCTTCAGTCAGCTGGTCGCCTTTTTTGACAAAATCGCCATCTTTAACCCAAATACGAAAACCTGGCGGGATAATATATTCTTTTTCACCCTCAACATTGCCGATCACTTTGACTGTTTTTTCTGTTAGTTTAATAGCCCCGGCTGATTTTGCCTTAACCTCTTTATCTCCGTCTTTAAATAAAAGCTGACCTTTTTTAACTTTGTCGCCTTCTTTAACTTTTAATTTAGCTTCGGCATTTTTAATCTGATGAATTTCTTCACCAACTGATTCATACTTAATTTTTAATATCTTTTGGCCGTAAGTCGTGCTTAACAAAACCTGTCCTTTTTCATCTTCAATCTTTTTTGGTGCCTCAGAAATAGAAACTAAGCCATCTTCTTCAGCAATAAAGGCTTTACGTTTAGGCGGGCGAGCTTCAAATAATTCTTCTACTCTTGGCAAACCTTGAGTAATATCAGATCCAGCAACACCGCCGGTATGAAAAGTTCTCATGGTTAACTGCGTACCTGGCTCACCAATACTCTGAGCAGCAATAATGCCAACTGCTGTACCTAATTTAACTAAATCATTATAGCCCAAATCATAACCATAACATTTCTTACAAACTCCTTTGGTCAACTTGCAAGTTAACACTGAGCGCACTGTAATCTGTTCAATGTCAACCTCTTTTAACTTTCTTACAGCTTCATCAGTAATCACTTGTCCTTTTTCAACAATGACTTCTCCGGTTTTGGGATGAATAATTTTTTCTAAGCAAATTCGACCCCCAACTCTTTCCAGAATATCTACGCCTATTTCTTCACTTTCTTTTTTCGTATAGACCAGGCCTTTTTTATCGCCGCAATCTTCTTCTTGCACGACTACATCTTGAGAAACATCAACCAATCTGCGGGTCAAATAACCAGCGTTAGCTGTTCTTAAGGCTGTATCAGAAAGTCCTTTTCTTGAGCCATGAGTAGAAATAAAATATTCCAAAACATCAAAACCTTCTTTAAAGCTAGCCTTAACTGGCAATTCAATGATTTCACCGGCTGGATTTGATACCAAACCTTTCATGCCCACCATCTGAGTAACCTGCCCCCAAGAACCTCTAGCTCCGGCCATAACCATAGTATAAACGGGTCCATTCTTATCTAAAATGTCCTTGCTTAATTGAACTATTTTATCTTTAATGCCAGTCCAAATTTCAATAATTTTTGCATGCCTTTCACTCTTGGTTAAAAGGCCTTGCTGATATTGCTCATTAACTTGATCAATCATTTGATCACCCTCATCGATCAATGCTTTCTTATCTTTTAATTCTGGCAGATCATCCATACCCCAAGAATAACCGCTTTTTGTCAAATAATAATAGCCTAAATTCTTAATATCATCTAAAAGATTGGCTGTTTTTTCTTGGCCTAAAAGCTCTAAGGCATATTTAATTATTTCTCCTAAAATTTTGGTGGTGATAACTTCATTATAAAAATTCAATCCTTTTGGTAGAATTTGATTGAAAAGTATACGACCGACATTGGTTTCAATTATTTCCGGCTTCTTTTTGCCAGGCAAAATTTCTCTAACTTTAATTTTCTCTTTAATGGTAATTATTCTGGATTTATAAGCTAAAATTGCTTCCTGGAAAGAAGAAAAAGCTTTTGGCGTCTCCCTTATTTCTTCTAAGCTTGTGATGTAATAACAGCCCCAAACAATATCCATTTTAGGCGTAGAGATTGGGTGACCAGTCGCTGGCTTTAATAAATTCCTAGTCGATAACATAATATTTTTTGCTTCATCTTTAGCCTGCTCTGTTAAAGGAACATGGACTGCCATTTGATCACCATCAAAATCTGCGTTAAAAGCACTGCAAACTAAAGGATGCAATTGAATCGCTTTGCCTTCAATTAAAACCGGCTGAAAAGCTTGAATACCTAGCCGATGTAAGGTCGGAGCACGGTTTAAAAGCACATGGGCATCTTTAACAACTTCCTCTAAAATATCCCAAACTTCAGGCCTGCCACTTTCAATAAAACGATTGGCGCTCCTGATATTATGAACAAATTCCCGTTTAATTAACTGACTTATAATAAAAGGTTTAAACAACTCTAATGCCATTCTTTTAGGCAAGCCGCATTTATCTAATTTCAAATCCGGACCAACGACAATCACACTGCGGCCAGAATAATCGATACGTTTCCCTAATAAATTTTGTCTAAAACGACCCTGTTTGCCTTTTAAAATATCGGCTATAGATTTTAATTGTCTTTTTTGTCCAGTTGAAGCAGTCGTTGTCTTAGAGTGGCGTGCACTATTATCAATTAAAGCATCAACAGCTTCCTGCAGCATTCTTTTTTCATTTCTAATAATAACTTCGGGAGCATTTAATTCTTTTAGTTTTTTTAAACGATTATTTCTATTAATAACTCTTCGGTATAAATCATTTAAATCAGAAGTGGCAAATCTGCCTCCGTCTAATGGCACCATTGGCCTTAAATCAGGCGGAATAACAGGAATAACATTCAAAATCATCCATTCCGGCCTAATTTTATTTTTTATTAAATTTTTTATTAATTTCAAACGTTTACTGACTCTTTCTTTCTTAGCGCCCATTGAATCCTCTTTTTCTGCGTCTAGTTTTTTGCCTAGTTTTTCTAAATCAATTTCAGCTAATAACTTCCTGATTGATTCTGCCCCGATTTCTGCTTCAAAAATATGGCCAAATTTCAAAGATAGGTCCTGATAAAGATCTTCAGAAATAATTTTTTTAACTTTTAAATCCTTTAAATCTTGCTCCGTTTTTATAAATTCACTTTCTAAATCTTTTAAATCCTGATCTCTTTCTTTATTAATCTCTATAATTTTCTTATCTTTATTTTTTTCTTTCAAATTTTTATCTTTTTTGATTTGATTAACTTTATTTTTGAAATTACTCTCAATTTGTTTTTTCTTAGACTTAAATTCTGCTTTTAACTGTTCCAAGGCCTGGGTCTTTAACTCCTCGTCTACTTTAGTAACGATAAAATTGGCAAAATAAATAACTTTTTCTAAATTTTGAGCAGAAAGATCCAAAACCAAACCAAGGCGCGAAGGAACGCCTCTTAAAAACCAAATGTGAGAAACTGGCGCAGCTAATTCAATATGTCCCATTCTTTCTCTGCGAACGATTGAATGAGTAACTTCTACGCCACACTTATCGCAGACAATACCTTTATAGCGTATTTTCTTATATTTACCGCAATAACATTCCCAATCTTTAGATGGCCCAAAAATTTTTTCGCAAAAAAGGCCGTCTTTTTCCGGTTTTTGAGTACGATAATTAATTGTTTCTGGTTTTAACACCTCACCATGGGACCAGCCTTTTATTACATCGGGAGAAGCCAATTTTAATTTAATAGCATCAAAATCAAGAGGTTTCGTTTGATTGAATATCATATTTAAAATTTTAAATATTATTTAAATAAAATTATTTTGTTTTTTTTCTGGGCTCTTTAAGCGCCTGGCCTTCCTTTAATAATTCTATATCTAAACATAAACCCTTCAATTCTCTAACTAAAACATTAAATGATTCGGGAATATTTAATTTTTTAATTGGTTCACCTTTAATTATTGATTCATAAGCTTTTGATCTGCCTGGCACATCATCAGATTTAATTGTTAAAATTTCCTGCAAAGTATGGGCTGCACCATAAGCTTCCAAAGCCCAAACTTCCATTTCTCCAAATCTTTGGCCGCCAAATTGAGCTTTGCCTCCCAGCGGCTGCTGCGTAATCAATGAATAAGGACCAATAGATCTTTGATGAATTTTGTCTTCAACCATATGATTTAATTTCATCATATAGTTGTAGCCAACTGTTACTTTTTGGTCAAAAGCTTCACCATTACGTCCATCATATAATGTTACTTTGCCATTTTCAGGCAAATTCGCCATTTTAAGCAGTTCTTTAATTTGTTCCTCTGTAATGCCAGATAAAACAGGAGTGGCAATTTTGAAGCCTAATTTTTCAACTGCCAAACCAAGATGAGTCTCTAAAATCTGTCCCAGATTCATACGAGAAACTACGCCTAAAGGACTTAAGATAATATCAATTGAGGTCCCATCTTCTAAAAATGGCATATCTTCAATAGGTACAATTTTAGAAATAATGCCTTTATTACCATGCCGGCCAGCCATTTTATCACCCACTTGAACTTTTCTCAAGTCAGCCACTGAAACCTGAACCATTTCTGTGACTCCTGGTGAAAGCTTGTCGCCCTTTTCCTGGGAGAAAATTTTTATATCAATGACTTTCCCATGGTCACCATGTTCAAGATACAAAGAACTATCTCTGACATCACGAGCTTTTTCTCCAAAAATAGCTCTTAATAATTTTTCCTCGGCAGAAAGCTCAGTTTCACCTTTCGGCGTAATTTTACCAACTAAAATATCGCCCGAAGAAACTTCAGCACCTATCCGGATAATGCCACTTTCATCTAAATTTTTTAGTTTTTCTTCACCGATATTCGGAATATCAGATGTTACTACTTCTGGCCCTAATTTTGTTTCACGCACTTCTACCTGATAATTTTCAATATGAATTGAGGTAAAGAGATCTTTTTGAACTGCTCTTTCAGAAATAATTATAGCATCTTCATAATTATAGCCACTCCAGGCCATAAAAGCGACTAAAACATTTTGCCCTAAAGCTAGTTCGCCTTCAGCAATAGCTGGTCCATCAGTAAGGATCTGCCCTTTTTTGACCTTCTCGCCTTTTTTAATTATGGGGTGCTGATTAATGCAAGTAGAGGCATTTGATCTCTTGAATTTATTTAAATCATAATATTTAAGATTACCTTTGTCTTCTAAAATTTCTATTCTGCCGCCATCAACATTTGTCACTTTGCCATTGGCCTCACAAATCGCAATATGGCCGGAATAAAAAGCTGCCATTTTTTCTATGCCTGTACCCACTAAAGGCGGCTTAGGATTAATGCAAGGCACTGACTGGCGTTGCATATTCGTACCCATCAAAGCTCTGACTGCATCATCATGCTCTAAAAAAGGAATGCAAGAAGTGGAGATACTAACAATTTGATTGGAAGCAACATCCATATAATCAATTTGCTCAACTAAAGCAATGTCAGGCTTGCCAAATTTTCTGACTTCAGCTTTTTCTTCCAAGAAATTACCATTCTCATCAATTGGTATAGTAGTTGATGTTGTAATAGAACGTTCTTCAGCTAATGCATTTAAATAAACCACCTCATCAGTTACTCTGGCTTTGGCTTTAAAACTAATATTTTTAGCGCGTAAATGATCAATAACATCTTTGGGAATTTTTTGACCTTTTTTGATTGCCTTTTTATTGATCGGATCTTTAATATTTTCCAAAGCAATACGTTCAATAATACGATAAGGTGTTTCAATAAAACCATATTCATTAATTCTGGCGTAACTTGCCAAATGGCCAACCAGCCCAATATTCGGTCCTTCTGGCGTAGCAATAGGACAAATTCTGCCATAATGAGTGGAATGCACGTCACGCACTTCAAAACCAGCTCTTTCCCGAGAAAGACCTCCTGGTCCCATAGCAGAAATTCTCCTTTTATGCTCTAATTCTGCCAAGGGATTAGTCTGATCCATAAACTGAGAAAGCTGTGATGACATGAAAAATTCTTTAACTACGCCCATTACTGGTTTGGCATTGATCAAACGGCTAGGCGTCATGCTATCTAAATCAACTGTACTCATTTTATCTCTGACTATTCTTTCCATACGAGCTAAGCCAATTCTAAATTTATTTTGAATCAATTCACCCACAGCCCTGATGCGACGATTGCTTAAGTGATCAATATCATCAGCTTCCTCTTGCGTGTTATTCAGACGAATTATTTCTTTAATTACATCTACCAAATCCTCTCTTCTTAAAATTCTAGTTTCCGGCGTATTGGGAATATCATAATTGAAGCGCTGATTAATTTTATAACGGCCAACCTTGCCTAAATCATAACGTTCGAATTTAAAAAACATGGCATAAATTAATGATTTAGCATTATCAGCTGTGGCTAAATCACCTGGCCTAATTCTTTTATAAACTTCAATCAAACCTTCATCTTGATTTTTTGTAGTATCTTTTTCTAAAGTATTTCTAATATATTTGATGCTGGGATTGTTATCAGCTTCTTTAAATAAACCCAAAATTTCTTCATCACTTGAAAAACCAAAAGCTCTCAGTAAAGCAGTAAGAGCTACTTTTCTTTTACGATCAATTTTAACCCATAAAATATTATTGGTGTCAGTTTCTATTTCTAGCCAAGCGCCCCTATTGGGAATAATTTTCGCTCCATAATATTTTTTGCCTCTCATGTAATTTGAAGTAAAGAAAATACCAGCTGAACGAATTATCTGGGAGACCACAGCTCTCTCAATGCCATTAATTATAAAAGTACCCCGTTGAGTCATGATGGGAAAATCGCCTAAATAAATTTCCTGTTCTTTCTTTGTTTTAATCTTTTTATTCATTAAAACGGCCTTGACTCTTAAAGGCGACTCATAAGTTATATTTTTTTCTTTGGATGTATTTTCGTCAAATTTTGGTTCGTCTAAATAATAATCTTTAAAATAAAGTTCTAAGTTCCTGCCCCCAAAATCTTTGATTGGTGAAATTTCATCAAAAAGCTCTCTTAACCCCTGCTTTAAGAACCAATTATAAGAAGTTTTTTGAACTTCTACTAAGTCGGGCAGTTCTACAGCTTCATGAAGATCAGTAATATATTGTCTTTCTTTTGTCTTAGTTAAAGTCTTTGTAGAAAAAGATTTTTTAATAGACATAAAAAATACCTCGCCTCTCGTCTATGCTGGCGAGTTTTATTAAGAATTAATATTCAATTAAGAAGTTGGATTAAGCCCCACTATTTTATTTTTAGTTTCTTAACCTATAGCGGGAAATCTGTAGTGTATTTAGCTTAACAAAAGACCAAAAAGTTGTCAAGTAAGCTTAAAATATATACAATAATATAATGGTTATTAGTTATTGTTTATTAGTGATTAGTGATAGATATTTGATACTAAATAAACATTTTCCGATAACCAATAAACAAATAACTAATTCCTAATAACCTAATTCATAAAACTATGTCAGAGCGCATTAATAAAATCAATGAACTAATTAAGCAAAAATTAGGGCAAATCATTATAAGAGAGATAGAATTTCCAGAAAATTGCCTATTAACCATAACTAGAGTGGAAACTACTCCTGATATTAAAACAAGCAAAATTTTCGTTAGTGTTCTGCCTGATAAATTCAGGGGTACTGCTCTAGAAATTTTAAGAAAAAATAGCCGTAATTTACATAAACTGCTGCAAAAACATCTTCGGACGAAATTTACACCTAATTTAAATTTTTTAATTGACGAGCAAGAAATTTTTGCTTCAGAAGTTGACAAATTGCTTGACGAACTTAAATAGGCCTGCTACCTTACTAAATTCCAAATCGCAAACACCAAACTACAAACAGGCACCAATAATCAAATTCCAAATTCTAAACATTGTCTCGGTCATTTAGATTTAGAACTTATAATTTATTTGTGCTTGCTTCGCAAGCATCCCGCCAATGGCGGAATGTCAGCAGAGCTGACATTTGGAATTTGTTATTTGTTATTTTACCAATTATGCCTTATAAATCAGTCGCTCCACAAATATTAGATAGCATCAAAAAATCTAATCATATACTGCTGATTTCTCATGAAAAACCTGATGGGGATACCCTAGGCGCGAGTTTAGCTATGGCTCATTTCTTTGATAGAGAAAATAAGAAATATAAACATTTTTGCCCGGATAAACCTCCTGCCTATTTCAATTTTTTACCTAAGATAGAAAAAATAATTTTCAATTATAAATTAATAGAGCTAAAGGAACATGATCTGATTCTAATAATTGATTGCGGTGATCTTAAACGAACGAAAATTGAAAATGATTTAATTTTAATTAAAGAAGAAAAAAATATTATTAATATAGATCACCATCAAAGCAATAATAATTTTGGCCGGCTAAATTTAGTCGTACCCCAAGCTTCATCTACTAGTGAAATAATTTATAATTTTTTTACTTTTAACGCTATAGATATTGATAAATATATGGCCACTAGTTTATTGACTGGTATTTTAACTGACACTATGAACTTCACTAATGCCGCGACCAATCATGAAAGCTTGAAAATAGCTTCGCATCTATTAGA
>Ga0315542_1001067_pt1 | contig 17286 bp, 15 predicted proteins | sample SalMarSW160120MG_FD_202541 | JGI IMG/M metagenome (GOLD analysis project Ga0315542, IMG submission 202541) | Salt marsh sediment microbial communities from the Plum Island Ecosystem LTER, Massachusetts, United States - Salt Marsh Sediment SW1601-20 ...
TTGAAATTGATGTTCCAGGCAGGAAGATAAATGTAAAACTCTCTGATATTGAATTGAAAAAAAGGAAGGAAGAGGAAGAAGCAAGAGGTGATATGGCTTATAAGCCTGCTTCACGCAAACGCGAGATTTCTTCGGCACTTAAGGCCTATGCTGTAAACGTTAGTTCGGCTGATCTTGGGGCTGTAAGAATTGTATAAAAGGCAACAGGCTGTAGGCCATAGGCTATAGGCAATAAGACATAAAGACATTAAGAGATTAAGACCCTCCTTCGCTTAAGCTTCGGAGGGCAAAGCATTAAAACATTAAGACAACAAGACAATAATTAGTATGAAGACTGAAAAAGAAACAGAAATTGCTATAGCGCAAATAAACGGGCATGAACACATTTCCGGAGCGGAAGCTCTTTTAAAATGCCTTATTGAAGAGGGTGTGGATACTATTTTCGGCTACCCGGGCGGTGCAATAATGCCAGTGTATGATAAGCTTATGGATTTCGAAGATAAGCTGAAACATTATCTTACTCGTCATGAACAGGGAGCTGCCCATGCTGCCCAGGCATATGCAATGGTTACAGGAAAACCGGGCATCTGCTTTGCAACATCAGGACCAGGCGCAACCAACCTGGTGACAGGTATTGCCAATGCATACCTCGATTCAATACCTGTTGTGTTTATAACCGCGCAGGTTGTATCAAATCTGATAGGGACAGATGCTTTTCAGGAGACTGATATTATCGGGGTATCAATGCCGGTAACAAAATGGAACTGCCCGGTAAAAAAGGCTGAGGATATCCCGGATACAATAGCCAAAGCTTTTTATATAGCAAAATCCGGTCGTCCCGGTCCTGTACTCATTGATATAACAAAAGATGCACAGCTTGAAAAATTTGATTTTAAATACAGAAAATGTGAATATATAAGGAGTTATAATCCCAATATTCCATTGCATACCAAGGCAATAGAATCAGCTGCAATATTGATAAATCATGCCGAAAGACCACTTATTCTTGCCGGACATGGGATACTTTTAGCAAAAGCAGAGAATGAGCTGAAAGCCTTCGCAGAAAAAGCAGGGATACCGGTAGCATGCACACTTCTTGGCTTATCAGGTTTTCCTTCCGATCACAGGTTGTTCACCGGAATGCTGGGTATGCATGGAAACTACGGACCGAATCTTCTAACCAATGAAGCTGATGTTATAATAGCTGTCGGAATGCGTTTCGACGACCGCGTAACCGGCAATCTAAAGAAGTACGCTAAAAAAGCTTCTATAATTCATATTGAAATAGATGAAGCCGAAATAAATAAAAATGTGCCTGTGGATGTTGAAATTAACAATGATGCTAAAGAAGTTCTTAACCATCTTATGCCACTGATTAATGAGAATTCCAATGAGAAATGGATAAGGGAGTTCAGGATATGCGACAAGGAAGAATATGATAAAGTTATTAAACCGGAAACAAAACCTGAAAAAGGTGAATTAAGAATGGGTGAAGTAGTCAGAAAGGTATCGGACCTGACCGATGGTGAAGCTATAGTTGTAACAGATGTCGGTCAGAATCAGATGTATGCAGCCAGATATTACAAATTCAACCATCCTAACAGTTTAGTTACTTCTGGAGGTATGGGGACTATGGGGTTTGGCCTGCCGGCAGGCATAGGAGCTAAGATAGGCAGGCCGGATAAACAGGTTATTGCCTTCATCGGAGATGGCGGGTTCCAGATGACCTTACAGGAGCTGGGTACAATTCTTCATTATAACATAGGTCTCAAAATAATAATTCTTAATAACACTTACCTTGGAATGGTACGTCAGTGGCAGGAGATGTTCAATGATAAACGATATGCTTCCACTGAACTTGTAAATCCTGATTTTGGCATGCTTGCCAATGCATTTGGAATACCTTCCAGAAAAGTTGCAAAAAGAGAGGAACTCGAAGAATCTCTCAAAGAAATGCTTGATTCAAAAGGTCCTTATCTGCTTAATATAATTGTAGAAAAACAAGGAAATGTATTCCCAATGGTTGAACCGGGGTCATCCGTTTCCGAGATAAGATTAACGTATTGAAAATGCAATATATATAAAAATATGAAACAGGAATTTACAATATCGCTTTTTACTGAGGACCACATTGGTATCCTTGGTCAGATTACAATAATTCTCACCCGCAGGCAAATAAATATTGACAGTCTAACAGCATCTGAATCAGCTGTGAAGGGGGTATTCTTACTTACAATAGTCGTTAAAACAACCAGTGAGATGATTCAGAAAGTCGCCAGGCAGTTGGAGAAGCTTGTGGATGTTCTGAAAGTATTTGTCCATACATCCGATCAGATAATCTACCAGGAGATAGCGCTTTTTAAGGTAACAACAAAGGGTTTGATGTCGGGGAACATAATTGATCAGATTGTCCGGACCCACCATACCCGTATTCTTGAGGTTTCTCCTGAATATATTGTCCTTGAGAAAACCGGACATAAAAAAGAAATAACTGAACTGCTGACACAACTGGAACCTTTTGGTGTTTTGCAGTTTGCAAGGTCGGGTCGTGTGGCAATAACGAAGCAGGTAAAAGAACTTACTTCCTATCTGAAAGATATGGATGAGGCAAACAGGGTTAAAACCGAAACTTTAGAGGTAATGAATTAATAATACGCATTAATCACTTATTTAATTAATATTTAAGATCATGGCAAAAATTGATTTTGGCGGTGTAGTCGAGAATGTTGTAACCAGGGAGGAGTTTCCTCTTTCGAAAGCCCGCGAAGTTTTAAAAAATGAAGTAGTTGCTGTTATTGGTTACGGGGTTCAGGGACCAGCCCAGGCAATGAACATGAAAGATAACGGGATAAATGTAATAATCGGCCAGGCTCCGGAGTTTAAGGCAGACTGGAATAAAGCATTGGCAGATGGGTTTGTTCCCGGAAAAACACTGTTTCCTGTTGAAGAGGCTGTGAAAAAAGGCACAATAATCCAATACCTTGTATCGGATGCAGCACAACGGATACTTTGGCCAAAAGTTAAAACATGTCTTAAAAAAGGCGATGCTCTTTATTTTTCGCATGGTTTTTCAATCACATATAAAGAACATACAGGTGTTATACCTCCCGCCGATGTTGATGTTATACTGGTAGCCCCAAAAGGTTCGGGAACGAGTGTAAGAAGAAACTTTCTGGCCGGGGCTGGTATCAATTCAAGCTATTCAGTTTTTCAGGATTTTACAGGAAGAGCAGAAGAACGCACCCTTGCACTTGGTATTGCAATAGGTTCAGGCTATCTTTTTCCGACCACCTTTGAACAGGAAGTATTCAGCGATCTGACAGGTGAACGAGGAGTATTAATGGGTGCCCTCGCCGGAATTATGGATGCCCAGTACCAGGTTCTCCGTGAGAATGGACACAGTCCCTCCGAAGCATTTAATGAAACAGTTGAAGAATTGACACAAAGCCTTATACGTCTGGTTGACGAGAAAGGGATGGACTGGATGTATGCTAATTGCAGTGCTACAGCACAGAGGGGAGCTCTTGACTGGCGTCCAAAATTTAAAGAAGCCACACTTCCTGTCTTTACAGATCTGTATAAAAAAGTCAAATCAGGTGAGGAATGTGTAAGAGTCCTCCAGTCAACAGGCTCAGCAAACTATAAAGAATTGCTTGACAAAGAGCTTAATGAACTTGGTAATTCAGAATTATGGAGAGCAGGGGCAGCAGTCAGAAAACTAAGGCCGGTTAAAGAATAATTTTTTACAAAATAAACTATTAAGATGGACGATAAGGTCATAATTTTCGATACCACCCTCAGGGATGGAGAACAGGTACCCGGGTGCCAGTTAAACACAATTGAAAAGATTGAAGTGGCACAGGCTCTTGAAGCTCTTGGTGTAGATATAATTGAAGCCGGATTCCCCGTATCAAGTCCCGGAGATTTTAAATCTGTAGTCGAAATATCCAAGGCTGTTTCAAATCCTGTTATCTGCGCCCTCACCCGGGCTGTTAAAAAAGATATTGAAGTGGCCGCTGAAGCTCTTCAGTATGCAAAAAGAAAGAGGATCCATACGGGGATAGGTACTTCCTCATACCATATAAAATACAAAATCAAAACAACACCCGAGGAGATAATTAAAAGAGCATCTGATGCAGTTAAGTATGCGAAGAAATTCGTTGAAGATGTTGAGTTTTATGCAGAAGATGCCGGCAGAAGTGAAAATGAATATCTTGCAAGGGTTATTGAAGCTGTAATAAAGGCTGGTGCTACGGTGGTTAACATTCCTGATACCACCGGATATTGCCTGCCGGAAGAATATGGAGAAAAAATAAGATATCTAAAGGAAAACGTTCCTAATATAGACAAAGCATTAATATCAACACACTGCCATAATGATCTGGGTATGGCCACTGCCAATACTATGATGGGGATCATAAACGGGGCGCGACAGGTAGAAGTGACAATAAACGGTATCGGGGAAAGAGCGGGAAATACCTCTCTTGAGGAAATAGCCATGATAATTAAGAGTCACCATAGCCTTAATCTGAGAACAGATATCAACTCAAAACTTATTTACAGCACCAGCAGGCTTGTTTCAACTCTGATGAGCATGCCGGTACAGGCAAATAAAGCAATTGTAGGCAGAAATGCTTTTGCACATTCTTCAGGCATTCACCAGGATGGCGTTCTTAAAAACAGAGAAAACTACGAGATAATAGACCCTGTTGAGGTTGGAGTAAGAGAATCTTCAATAATACTTACTGCACGAAGCGGAAGAGCTGCTCTTAATCATCGCCTTGAAATGCTGGGGTTCAATTTCGGGAAAGAGGAGATTGATGATATTTACCATCGGTTCCTTGTTATGGCAGACAAGAAAAAGGAGATTAACGATGAAGATATCAGGGTACTTGCCGGAGTCGTTTCCCAGGGAGAAAAATCTCTTAAACTCGATCACCTTCAGGTGTCTTGCGGCAAGTCACTGATACCTGTCGCTACAGTGGGCATGAAAATCAACGGAGAAGTTCATTTTTCTACTTCATCGGGCAACGGACCTATAGATGCTGCATTTACAGCTGTAAAACAACTTATAAGTAAAACAGTCCATCTTGAGGAATTTCTGATTCAGGCTATAACAAAAGGCAGCGACGACCTGGGTAAGGTGCATATACAGGTAGAACATCAGGGTAAGATGTATTACGGGTTTTCAGCTCATACCGATATTATAACTGCTTCGGTTGAAGCATTTATTGATGCCCTGGCAAAAATTAATTAAGAGTACCTCTGTGTAACTCTGTGCCTTCTCTGTGCAACTCTGTGTCAGTTCTTAAAATGCTAATTTACACAGAGTTGCACAGAGAAAACACAGAGGGTCACAGAGTAGTAACCGAACAAAATACTTATTAATGGAGTCAAAAACACTTTTCGACAAAATCTGGGACGGACATGTAGTCCGGTCAATTGAAGATGGTCCTGATGTACTGTATATCGACAGGCACTACATCCATGAAGTAACCAGCCCTCAGGCATTTAATGGCTTGAAAACAAGAGGTATTCCTGTATTCAGGCCGGGAAAAACGATTGCTACAGCCGACCATAATATTCCGACCAAAGACCAGCATCTTCAGATTCGTGACCAATTATCCAGGACCCAGGTTGAAAGACTGGCCGAAAATTGCAGTGCAAACGGGATAGAGTTATTCGGCCTGAACCATTCAAAAAACGGGATAGTCCACGTAATCGGACCGGAACTGGGTTACACTCTTCCAGGTATGACTATTGTCTGCGGTGACAGCCACACATCAACTCATGGAGCCTTTGGCACGATAGCTTTTGGTATTGGTACCAGCGAGGTGGAAATGGTCCTGGCTACCCAGTGTATACTTCAGCCCAAACCAAAAAAGATGCGGATCACACTTAATGGCAATATTCATAAAGGGGTAACATCAAAGGATATAATCATGTATATTATATCTGAAATATCAGCCAGCGGTGCTACGGGGTACTTTGTCGAATACTGCGGAGAGGCAATAAGAAACCTGAGCATGGAGGCAAGGATGACCATCTGCAATATGAGCATTGAGATGGGCGCAAGAGGCGGACTGATAGCTCCCGATGAAATAACTTTTAATTATTTAAGAAAACTGCCTTCAATTCCCGGAATAAGCAACTTTGAAGCATCACTTGCTGATTGGAAAAAACTTCAAAGCGATGCTGATGCAAAATTTGATAAAGAACTGGTTTTTGATGCTGGTCTGATAAAGCCAATGATAACTTATGGTACCAATCCAGGCATGGGAATGGCTATTGACGGTTCAATTCCAATGTCGGAGACTGGTAACGGTAAAGCATCTGCATCATTCATTAAATCGCTTGATTATATGGGGTTTAAACCGGGCATGAAACTTCTTGGTCACCCTATCGACTATGTGTTTATTGGCAGCTGCACCAACGGAAGGATTGAAGATTTTAGAGCCTTTGCCCAAATAATAAAAGGAAGGAAAAAAGCAGCCAGCGTTACTGCACTGATCGTTCCGGGCTCTAAGAAAGTTGAACAGCAGATGGTCGCTGAAGGTCTTACTGAAGTATATAAAAATGCCGGATTTGAAGTTAGACAGCCAGGATGTTCATCATGCCTGGCAATGAATGAGGACAAGATCGCCCCGGGGAAATATGCAGTTTCCACATCGAACAGAAATTTTGAAGGAAGGCAGGGACCCGGAGCAAGAACACTGCTTGCCAGTCCTCTGACAGCAGCCGCTGCTGCTATAACTGGAAAGATAACTGATCCGAGAGAATTTATTAATGAAGATATAACACTTAAAATAGTCTGATATGGCAAAAGTTAAATTTGATATACTTGAGACAACATGTGTTCCTTTGCCTCTGGAAAACGTGGATACCGATCAGATTATCCCGGCCAGGTTTCTGAGCGCAACTTCAAGAGAAGGATTCGGAGAAAACCTGTTCCGCGACTGGAGGTATAAAAAATCAGGCGAAAAGAATACTGAATTTGTCCTGAACAACTCAAAATATAGCGGAAAAATACTTGTCGCAGGTAAAAATTTCGGGAGCGGGTCAAGTCGTGAACATGCTGTATGGGCTATCTTTGATTATGGATTCAGGGCTGTTGTATCGAGCTTTTTTGCCGATATATTCATGAATAATTCTCTGAATAACGGGCTCCTTCCTATTGTTGTAACTGATGATTTCCTAAAGAAGCTTCAGTACCTGATACAGAAAGAGCCATCGAACAAAGTCAGAATTGACCTCGATAAACAAACTCTTACTATAATATCCACCGGCGATTCTGTTAAGTTCAATATTAATCCGTATAAAAAGGAATGTCTCCTGAAAGGACTCGATGATATCGATTTCCTTCTAAGCATGAAAGAATTAATAACAGGTTATGAGACCAACAAAAGCTTTGTAAAATGAGAGTTGAAATAATGGATACTACCCTCAGGGATGGAGAGCAGACTCAGGGAGTGTCATACTCACCGCTTGAAAAGCTTCATATAGCCAAACTTCTTCTGAGAGATTTGAAAGTTGACCGCATTGAAGTCGCATCAGCAAGAGTATCTGAGGGGGAATTTGAGGCTATAAGACAGATAACCGACTGGGCACGACATAATAATCTGCACAGAAAAGTGGAGGTCCTTGGTTTTGTTGACGGAGATATCTCCCTAAAATGGATCAATGATGCAGGCGGCAAGGTTGTCAACCTTCTTTGCAAGGGTTCGCTCCGACACCTTGAGAAACAGCTCCGAAAAACGCCCGAACAGCATGTGGCTGACATCAGGAAAATAATCGAGAAAGCCGGGAAAATGGATATCCATGTAAATATCTATCTTGAAGACTGGTCGAATGGTATGATACATTCACAGGATTATGTTTTCTATATGATTGACTCATTGAAGAACGAAAATATTGTGAGATTCATGCTTCCCGATACGCTGGGCATTCTAAACCCCGATCAGACATTTGAATTCTGCAAAAAAACAGTGGATCGTTATCCTTCCCTTCATTTTGATTTCCACGCACATAATGATTATGATCTGGCTGTTGCCAATGTCTTTTCTGCAGTCAAAGCCGGAGTAAAAGGTCTTCATACTACAATAAACGGACTGGGAGAAAGAGCCGGCAATGCCCCTCTTTCAAGCATTATAGGGGTCCTGCGCGATCTTCTTCATGCTGAAACAGGTATAAATGAATTTGAAATTACAAAAGCCAGTAAAATAGTTGAGACTTTCAGCGGCATTCGAATACCGGTCAATAAACCTCTTGTGGGAGAAAATGTGTTTACCCAGACATCAGGGGTGCATGCTGACGGGGACAGCAAAGACAATCTCTATTTTAACAATCTTCTGCCTGAACGTTTCGGAAGAAAAAGAAAATATGCTCTAGGCAAACAATCAGGTAAAGCAACTATCAGAAAGAATCTTGAGGAATTTGGACTTTTCCTTAATCCGGAGTCACTTGCAAAAGTGACCAAAAGAGTAATTGAACTGGGTGATAAAAAGGAAAATGTCACTACTGAAGATCTTCCTTTTATAATAGCGGATGTGCTTGGAAACGAACAGATCAATTATAAAATATTTATTAAAAATTATTCCCTCTCTCTTTCCTATGGACTGAAGCCCTTTGCAAGTGTGCAGGTAGAAATTGACGGGAACCTTTACCAGGAGACATCATCGGGCGATGGCCAGTATGATGCATTCATGAAGACATTGCATAATATCTACGACAAACTCGGGAAGGAATTTCCATTACTTACTGATTACCAGGTATCAATTCCGCCCGGAGGAAAGACTGATGCGCTCGTGGAAACAATAATTACCTGGGACTACAACAGCAAAGAATTCAAGACAAAAGGGTTAGATGCCGATCAGACCGAATCAGCCATAAAGGCAACTGAGAAAATGTTAAATATAATGGAAGGGCTGGCTGAGAAAGTCAAAAGCCAGCAGTTTGTTGCTCAGATTTAGATAAGAAACACTTTTAAAACAGTCACAATAATTACATGTAAATAAAAATTAACTCATGAGCAAAACGTATAATATCGCTTTATTACCTGGTGATGGAACTGGTCCGGAAGTTGTCAGGGAAGGAAAAAAAGTTATCAGCGCTGCTGCTGACAAGTACGGATTTAAACTTAATTTCGAAGAGTTCGACTTTGGAGGAGACCGGTATCTCAGAACAGGTGAAATACTTCCTGATTCTGCTTCAGAACAATTGAAAAAGTTTGATTCAATTTTCCTTGGTGCTATTGGTCATCCTGACGTAAAGCCGGGAATTCTTGAAAAAGGCATTCTTCTCAGGTTACGGTTTGAGCTGGATCAATATATTAACCTCCGGCCAATCAAACTTTATCCCGGTGTGGGTACACCGCTTAAAGATAAGGGACCTGAACACATCGATTATGTAGTTGTAAGAGAAAATACAGGCGGTATATATACGGGTATCGGCGGAATATCACAGAAAGGCACTCCACATGAAGTTGCCATTCAAAGTATGGTATACAACCGTATGCAGGTTGAACGTTGCCTTCGCTATGCATTTGAATACACAAAAAAAAGAAATAAGAAAAATACTCTCGCACTGTGTGGTAAAACTAACGTACTAACTTATGTTTATGATCTATGGGAAAGGGCTTTTCATGAAGTCGGGAAAGCTGATTATCCGGAAATCAAACGCGAATACTACCACGTGGATGCAACCGTTATGTGGATGGTTAAAAATCCTGAATGGTTCGATGTTATTGTAACAGGGAACATGTTCGGTGATATAATCACCGACCTGGGTGCAATAACACAGGGCGGGATGGGAATTGCTGCCGGTGGAAATATAAATCCTGAAGGAGTGTCAATGTTCGAACCCATCGGTGGTTCAGCTCCTAAATATACAGGGAAAAATGTCATTAATCCCCTGGCATCCATTGCCTGCGGGGCAATGATGCTTGATCACCTGGGAGAAGGAAAAGCCGCTATTGCTGTTGAAAATGCTATTATGGATATAACCGCTCATAAATTAAAAGACATGGGTGCCGGACGTATGGGATTCTCAACAACCGAAGTGGGAGATCTGGTTGCCGAAAGAGTGTAAAGCCACACTGGGGTCAAAATCAAAAAAATATTGCATTCCAAAATATATAGTTCTATTTATTAAATTTTTTATACCTTTGCATTTATATTTTAAAGAAATGAATAACAAAATATCACATCATCATTTTCATGTTTCCTCTCGGGCGAGTTGATAGTGATATATTTGCAAATGAAAATATCATAAACCCGTCTGAGCAGATCAGTCGGGTTTTTTTATTCCCTGCCGGTTTGCTCAGGCATATCGTAAAAAAAAATGAGTGAACTGAAAATTGCAATCCAGAAAAGCGGCAGGTTAAGCGAAAATTCAAAAAAGCTTCTTGAAGAGTGCGGCATTAAATTCTCGAACGGAATAAGCGTTCTTAAAACCATGGCAAGGAATTTCCCTGTGGAACTTCTTTTCCTTCGCGATGATGATATACCTCAATATGTTGAACAGCAGGTAGCCGATATTGGCATACTGGGCGAAAACATGGTACTTGAAAAGAACAAAGATGTGAACATTATAGAACAACTTGGTTTTGCACATTGCCGGCTAAGCCTGGCCATACCAAAAGAGGAGACTTATACAGGTGTAAAATACCTGATGAATAAGAAGATTGCAACAAGTTATCCTCATATACTCTCCGGATATTTAAAGAAAAACAACCTGACTGCTGAAATAGAAGAGATCAGCGGTAGTGTTGAAATTGCCCCTGGCATAGGCCTCGCTGATGCAGTTTGCGACATAGTCAGTTCGGGAAGCACCCTGCTTACCAACGGGCTGCATGAAGTGGAAACCATTCTTAAAAGCCAGGCTGTTATAATAGGAAACAAGAACCTCAGCAAGGAAAAAAATGCTATATTGGATAAGCTGCTTTTCAGAATAAGAGCAGCCAAGAATGCGAAAGAAAATAAATATATCCTGCTTAATGCCCCGGAAGCTGCTGTTGAAAAGATCTGCGCCATACTGCCCGGTATGAAAAGCCCTACAATAGTGCCTCTGGTTGAAAAAGGCTGGTGCAGTTTGCACTCAGTGGTTAAGGAGGATGAATTCTGGGAAAGAATTGACCAGCTAAAAGCAGAAGGGGCTGAAGGAATACTGGTAATACCAATCGAGAAAATGATATTGTAATGAAAACAATAATACTTCCTGATAAAAATAAATGGGAGACTATATGCCAACGTCCGGGAATGAATAAAACAGATCTTGATGGTGTGGTCAGAAACATCATTGACAGAGTAAAATCTGAATCTGATGAAGCTGTTTCTTACTTTAACAGGAAATTCGACGGATTGGTCCCTGGCAACCTTAAAGTATCATCGGATGAATTGGAAGAATCATACGAACAGGTACCGGAATCATTAAAGAATGCCATAAATATAGCAAAAGCCAATATTGAGAAATTTCATTCCGCACAGATGGTTACAGAGCCGGTTATCGAAACAACACCAGGGGTCAGATGCTGGAGAAAAAATGTACCTGTCGAAAAAGTAGGACTGTATATTCCCGGAGGCTCTGCTCCCCTTTTCTCAACATTGCTGATGCTGGGCATTCCGGCTAAATTGGCAGGTTGCAAAGAAATAATTGTATGCACGCCTTCCGGAACAGACGGAAAAATAAGTCCACTGATCCTGTATGCAGGAAGCCTGATAGGAATAACTGAAATATTCAAGGTTGGAGGAGCCCAGGCTATTGCAGCCATGGCATATGGTACCGAAACCATTCCAAAGGTTTACAAGATTTTCGGACCCGGAAACCAGTATGTTACAAAAGCAAAAGAGATGGTGCAGGAAGATGGCATAGCCATCGACATGCCTGCCGGACCCAGTGAGGTTCTTGTAATAGCAGACCAGGGTGCCAGCGCTGAGTTTATTGCCGCTGACCTGCTATCGCAGGCCGAACATGGGCCGGACAGCCAGGTAATATTATTAACTGATAATCAACCGCTGATAAATAAGGTAAAATCAGAAATTGAAAATCAGGTACAGGTGCTGCCAAGAAAAGAAATTATAATGAAAGCACTTGACAATAGCAATTTAGTTCTTTTAAGCTCATTAAGCGATTGCATTGATTTCAGCAATATCTATGCGCCTGAGCATCTGATTATTAACACTGCTGATGCCGAAGCTTTGGCTGATAAGATAATTAATGCCGGATCGGTATTCCTGGGAAAGTACAGTTGTGAAAGCGCCGGTGATTATGCATCCGGGACCAATCATACTCTCCCAACAAATGGATTTGCAAAAAATTATAGCGGGGTATCCACCGACAGTTTCTTAAAAAAGATCTCATTTCAGGACATCAGCGAAGAAGGAATTAAAAATCTTGGACCTGTTATCGGTTCTCTTGCAGAGGCAGAATCGCTGGAGGGTCATAAGAGTGCAGTAAACATACGACTAAAAAGCTTAAACAAATGATTGAGTTGAATAAATTGGTAAGAGAAAATGTAATCAGGCTTAAACCCTATTCATCTGCCAGAGATGAATTCAGTGGAAAAACCGGAATATTCATGGATGCAAATGAAAATCCATACGGAAAGCTGAATCGTTACCCCGATCCATACCAGAAAGAGTTGAAAGCAGCCGTGTCAAGGCTGAAAGGAATTTCCGAGGATAAAATATTCCTTGGAAACGGCAGTGATGAGATCATTGATCTGTGCTTCAGAGTATTTTGCAATCCGGGTTCTGATAAAATACTGACCTTCTCCCCTACTTACGGAATGTACGAAGTATCTGCTGCCATAAATGATATTGAAGTAATAAGTATCCCTCTTAATGAGAGTTTTCAAATCGATCTGCAGAAGGTAAGACCATATTTATCGGACAAGAACCTGAAGTTAATCTTCATATGTTCTCCAAATAATCCAACATCCAACTCAATGAACCATTCTGATGTCGAGTATATTATCTCCAGTTTCAGAGGAATAGTCATTATTGATGAAGCATATATTGACTTCAGCGAAAAACCTTCATTTATTGATCTGGTAAACAAGTATCCAAACCTTATATTAATGCAAACATTCAGCAAAGCTTACGGACTGGCTGCCGCAAGAGTCGGAATGGCATTCACCGCTCCTTCTATTATTAAGTACTTTAACAAGATGAAACCCCCTTATAATATTAGTAGTATAAACCAGAAAACTGTTCTGGACAAACTTGGGAAAATAAAAGAATATAAAGATCAGGTCACTAAAATAAGAAAAGAGAGGGAAAGACTTGCAGCTAACCTGAAAAAGATGGATATTACAGAAAAAGTATTTCCATCAGATGCAAACTTCCTCCTGGTTAAGGTAAAAAATGCAACATTTATTTATAAGGAATTGATTAACAATAATATAATAGTCAGAAACCGTACGAACGTTATAGATAATTGTATCAGGATAACGGTCGGGAAAAAAACGGAGAATAATAAATTGCTTAATGCATTGAAAACAATTTCTATATGAAGAAAGTACTTTTTATTGACAGGGATGGAACGATTATAGCTGAGCCGGAAGACGAACAGGTTGATAGTTTTGAAAAGCTGTCTTTTCTTCCGGGTGCCATAACATGTTTGTCCAGGATTGCCCGTGAGACCGATTTTGATCTGGTAATGGTAACCAATCAGGATGGGTTGGGCACAGAATCATTTCCTGAAGACACTTTCTGGCCGGTCCATAACAAGATACTTGAAATTCTTAATAACGAGGGGGTTGTTTTTTCAGAAGTTTTTATAGACAGAACTCTCCCTGCCCAAATGGCTCCAACACGAAAACCCGGAACTTCAATGCTTGTCAGATACCTTGCAAATGGAATAGACCTCGATTCTTCATTTGTTATCGGTAACCGGCTGACAGATATTGAATTTGCTAAAAACCTTGGTTGTAATGCTATTTTTGTGAGCAGTCAATTTTCGCAGGATGCTGTGTTGTCGACAAGCGATTGGAATGACATTTATAATTATCTCAGAAAGATACCGCGCATTGCGAGAGTAAAAAGGAGGACCAGCGAGACAGATATACAGGTCGAACTTAACCTTGACGGATCAGGGAAATACTCGATTAATACAGGTATCGGGTTTTTCGACCATATGCTTGAACAGATTGCCCGGCACGGAAATATGAACCTGTTAATAGAAGTGAAAGGCGATCTCCATATTGATGAACATCATACCGTTGAAGATATAGGAATTATCCTTGGTGATGCTTTCCTGAAAGCCCTGGGAAGCAAGAAAGGAATCGAGCGATACAGCTTCGTTTTGCCGATGGATGATTGTCTGGCGCAGGTTGCTCTTGATTTCGGAGGGAGACCCTGGCTGGTATGGGATTTGGAATTCACGAGGGAGAAAATCGGGGAGATGCCTTCGGAATTGTTTTTTCACTTCTTTAAATCATTCAGCGATAATGCAAAATGTAACCTGAATATCAGGGCAGAAGGGCAAAATGAACATCATAAAATAGAGGCTGTATTCAAGGCGTTTGCAAAAGCTGTTAAATTGGCTGTAAAACAAACAGATAACTTTATCGTACCTACAACTAAAGGCAGTTTATGATTGCAATTATTAAATATAATGCCGGAAATATCAAATCCGTACAGAATGCGCTTAACCGGCTCGGCCATGATAATATAATAACTGATGATCCGAACGAATTAATGAGTGCTGATAAGGTTATATTCCCGGGTGTTGGAGAGGCCAGTTCGGCGATGAAGTATCTCAGGAAAAAAGGCCTTGATAAGACCATTATTTTGCTAAAAAAACCTGTTTTAGGTATTTGCCTGGGATTGCAGCTTATGTGCCATTATAGCGAGGAGGGAAATACCAGATGCCTGGGAATTTTTGATTCGGAAGTAAAGCTATTCCCCCCTTTAGGCAAAATTCCCCACATGGGTTGGGATAATTTCCTCAGTATTAAGGGAAACCTCTTCCATGGTATTGATAGTGATGATGATGTATATTATGTTCACAGTTACTTTGCTGAAATATCATCATGTACTTCAGCTATTTGCGATTATATCCTTCCGTTCAGTGCAGCAATGGAATCGGGAAATTTTTATGCAACACAGTTTCATCCTGAAAAATCAGCCGGTACTGGTGAAAAAATACTTCAAAATTTTCTGAGCCTATGAGAATAATTGTAGCACTTGACATAATCGGAGGAAAATGTGTCCGCCTCACACGCGGGGACTTCAGCACGAAAAAAGTGTATAACGAAGACCCTCTGGAAGTGGCCAGGCTTATCGAAGACAGCGGACTAAACTATCTTCATCTTGTTGATCTTGACGGTGCCAGGAATAAAAAGATGGAAAACATAAGTGTTTTGGAAAAGATTGCATGGAAGACAAATCTGAAAATAGACTATGGAGGAGGATTAAGGTCGTACGATGACCTTATAACTGTATTCAATGCAGGAGCGCGACAGGTTACAGCCGGAAGTATAGCAGTAACAGACCAGAATTTATTCCTCGACTGGCTTGCAAAACTCGGACAGCAAAAGTTAATCCTGGGTGCTGATTCTGTTGACAAAAAAGTCGCGACCGAGGGATGGATTGAGCACTCTCATAAAGATATAATCAGTTTCATTTCTGATTATAAATCGAAAGGTGTAAAATATACCATCTGCACCGATATAAAAAAAGACGGTATGCTGAAGGGTCCATCATTAACTCTGTATAAAGAGATACTGAGAGCAGTAAAAATCAATCTTATTGCCAGCGGAGGTATTTCATCAATAAAAGACATTGAAAGTTTAAGAGAAGCTGGTTGTGAAGGAGCAATAATAGGCAAGGCTGTTTATGAGGGGAGGTTGACTTTAAAAGAATTAGGAACCCAATGTTAAAAAAACGTATAATCCCGTGCCTTGATATTAAAGACGGGCGAACGGTCAAGGGTGTTAATTTCCTGAATCTCAGAGATGCAGGAGATGCCGTTGAACTTGCTAAAGTATATGTTAAGCAAGGGGCAGATGAGCTTGTTTTTCTTGATATAACGGCGACAGTTGAGAACAGGAAAGCACTGGCCTCACTTGTTGAAAGAATTGCTGCGGAAATCAATATCCCATTTACCGTTGGTGGAGGAATTGATACTGTTGAGGATGTTGCTGTTCTGATCAAGGCAGGAGCAGATAAGGTTACTGTAAACTCATCAGCTGTCAGAAGACCCGGACTTATTTCGGATATTGCAGGGCAGTTTGGAAGTCAGTGCGTGGTGGTTGCTATAGATGCAAAGCTTATCGACAATGAATGGATAGTTGTTGTTGACGGCGGACGCACAATCACAGATCTGATAACAGTCAGCTGGGCGAGAACAGTTGAGAAGCTTGGCGCCGGTGAGATACTTTTAACCTCGATGAATAATGACGGGACCAAATCGGGTTTTTCCATTGAAATCACGGCTGAAGTCTGCAGTAATGTGAATATCCCTGTTATTGCTTCCGGAGGTGCAGGGAATATGAGACATTTCAGGGAGGTATTTTCCAATACAGGATGCAGCGGAGCTCTTGCTGCAAGTATTTTTCATTTTGGAGAAATTGATATAATGAATCTGAAAAAATATCTTAAAAATGAAAATATACCTGTAAGAATTTGAACAGGATAATTGTGAAAATGCTTCTCATGAACTCACCCCCTTTATCCTCCTCTCTACTTCGTAAAGAGGGGGAAATTATCAGCTGTTCAGTGAATTACTCCCCCTCTCTAGGGATTAGAGAGGGGGTTGGGGGGTGAGTTCGTTAGATAAAAAATTGGCTATTCGCAAAAGAAATAATATGTAAAATAATACAATTTGAATATGACTATAGATTTTAACAAAGGAAACGGTCTGGTACCTGTTGTCATCCAGGATAACAGCACATTGCAGGTACTTATGATCGGATATATGAATGAGGAGGCCCTGAAGAAAACAGAAAAAGAGAAGAGGGTTACTTTTTTCAGCAGGAGCAAAAACCGTCTCTGGACCAAAGGAGAGACTTCAGGAAATTTCCTGGACGTAGTAGAGATATTGTCCGACTGTGATAACGATTCTATTCTTATAAAAGTGAATCATGCAGGACCTGTTTGTCATACAGGAAGTACTGCATGTTTTAATGAAGAAACTGCCAAAGGATTCATTTATAAGCTAGAAGAAATTATAGATCAGAGAATAGATGGCGATGTGACAGATTCCTATACCAACAGGCTTTTTAAACAGGGAATTAATAAGGTAGCCCAGAAAGTCGGTGAGGAGACAGTAGAATTAATAATTGAA
>Ga0315542_1001068_pt1 | contig 17285 bp, 16 predicted proteins | sample SalMarSW160120MG_FD_202541 | JGI IMG/M metagenome (GOLD analysis project Ga0315542, IMG submission 202541) | Salt marsh sediment microbial communities from the Plum Island Ecosystem LTER, Massachusetts, United States - Salt Marsh Sediment SW1601-20 ...
CTGCGCGACCTTGTACCCCATCGTCGGCCACGATGCCTGGAAGTTCGTCACGTTGTCGAGCAGGAGCCGGCTGACGGCGACATTCTGCAGGTACTCGTGGGCACCCGCCCCCGGCACACGCCCCTGGATCCGTACCCCTTGTGTCTGAAGGGTCCAGGAGATGAAGGCCGAGAAGCCGTTGCCGTGCGTGGCCAGCGCCCGGTCCTGCTGGTCCCGGATCCGCATCATGCTCGCGACGCGCTGTTCCGGCGTCTCCCCGAACCCGATCACCATGGTGGCGGTGGTGTAGAGGCCGAGCTCCTGCGCTTCGGCCATGATGGCGATCCACTCGTCGGCGCCGATCCGCCCGGGAGCGACGTGCGCGGCATGGCGCACCTCGTCCACGAGGATCTCCCCGCCTCCGCCCGGAAGCCCGTCCAGGCCCGCGGCCTGGAGCTCCACCAGCACCTCACGGCTGGTCATGCCGGTCAGCGAGGCGAGCCCCTTGATCTCCTCCGGGCTGAAGGCCTCGACCCGCACGCGCGGATGGCGCTCCTTCAGGAAGCGCATCAGGTCGGTGTACCAGCCGAAGTTCAGGAAGCGGTTCACGCCGCCCTGCATCAGGATGCGGGTCCCGCCCACCTCCTCCAGCTCGCGAACCTTCTCCGAGATGGCTTCGTAGCTGAGCACGTAGGCGTCGCCCTGCCGGCGCGTCCGGTAGAAACCGCAGAAGCTGCAGGCCACCGAGCATACGTTGGAGTAGTTGATGTTCCGATCGATCAGGTAGGTCACGACCTCCGGATCGGTGCGCATGGCGCGTACGGTATCGGCGGCCGACGCCAGCGCGAACAGCGGCGCACGGTAGAGGCGGGATGCCTCATCGGGCGTCAGACGCCGTCCTGTTGCCGCCTTCCGGAGCTCGTCCATGCCTCCGAGCATAGCACCGCGCCCCGGCGCTCTCCGGGTGCGCCCCTACCAGGACGCGCCCGGCCGGCATCCTGTGTACTTGTTTACCGTTCCGCGATAACATGACACACAAATGGTTTCGCATCCCCCCGACGAGCATGTGAGTCCCTGGCGTCCCATCTTCGAAGCCGTTCGGAGGCATGTCGGCCACAAGCGCGACGCCAACGGCGTGCTCGGCAGCATCAACTGGCTCCGCAAGGAGATGGAGCGCCGAGGCGCCAACCCCAACGTCGTTCGCAACATCATCTACCGCGACAAGGGCAAGCTCGCGGACAAGCGCGTGTTGTTCGAGATCCTCGGTGAGCTCTGGACCACCACCGGTCAGCCGCCGCTGAGGGCGCCGGAGCTCGAGGTCCTCCTCTCGCCCGGCAGCTCCGCCGAGCAGGAGGTCCTGCAGCTTCTGGGCCGCGAGAAGCGCCGCGCCTACCGTAGCTTCGTCGGCGGCGTCCGAAGCGGCGAGACGCCGCACCTGCTCATCACGGGCCGACCAGGGTCCGGCAAGACGCTCCTCGCGGACTACATCCAGCAGGCCTTGGAGATCCAACCCCGAGCCGCCGACCACATCGTGCGGCTCGAGTTCTCGTCGAGCGACCTCGCCAGCGCGCTCAGCCGGCTGGCGCTGGCGCTCGGCGTCCCATCCGAGCTGATCGAGGCCAAGTTGCTGCGCATCGGCAGCTCCAGCGCGTTCGCCGTGCAGGCGGACGCCCAGGCCGAGGTGGCGCGGGTCATCATCGATGCCGCCCGCCAGTCGGGCGGACGCACGGCGTTCCTTCTCCACATCTCGCAATCGATGGCCGGGCAGGACAGCCTCGGCCTGGTTCCGCTGCGCCTCAACACCCCGGAGGTGCCCCGGGTGAGCGCGTCGGAGTGGCTCTGGCTGTCGCTCATCGAACCTCTGGGCCGCCTCGGCGACGTGGCCGTGCTCGCCAGCATGGCGGACGTGCCGGCGCGCGCCATGCAACGGCTGGGCGCGTTCGAGGGGCCTGTCAAGCTCACGCCGCCCACCAGCGCCGAAGCCCGGCGCTTCGTCAAGGCCCGGCTGCCGCACCTGCCTCCCGCGCAGCAAGACGACATCGTCCAGCGCGCGGGGCGCTCCTTCGAGGAGCTCCGCACCCTGACGTTGCTCGCCGAGGTGCGCGAACCGGCCGGGGATGCCGCGTTCGACGGCAACCAGCTGTCGATCGAGCAGCTGAGCAAGCTGGTCGAGGCGTCCGGCGACGCCCGGCTGCGCGACTTCCTTTCGGCCCTGGCGACCCTGTCGATCCCCGAGTTCCCGACCTTCCGGGCGGAGACGCTGCTTCTCCTGCGCGCCGATCCCGGCCGCGAGCTGAACACCTTCGAGCTGGCCTTCCTGGATCAGGTGCCCGGCAGCCCCGCCAGCTACCGCTGCTTCTCGCGACAGCTCGCCCGTGCCCTGCGCCAGCGCCTCCAGGAGGCCGATCCGGCGCGGTATCGGCAGCTCAATCGGGCGGCGGCCGACGCCTATCGCGTGGAGGCCTGGGCGCACCCCACCGGGGAGAACGCTTCGCGCTTCCTGCACCACGTGTTCGAAGCACGCGACTGGGACACCATGGCATCGTGGCTGCAGCGCCACAGCATCCAGCAATCGCTGGTGCGGCGGATCTGGCACGCGGCCAAGATGGAGCTCAGCGGCAGCCCGGAGTTCCACGACATCGCCCGCCAGGTGGCCGCGCACTACGTCGAGCTGGGCAGCTACGACCATGCCGATGCACGCAGCGCCTTCGACGCCCTGTCGCATTCCGACGACGCGGATGTCCGTGCCTGGACGACGCTCAAACGCGCCGAGGGCGAGGTCCTCAAGGGGCGCTTCGAGCAGGCCGAGCGTCAGCTCGAAGCATGTCCCGGCACGACGGTGCCGCTGCTGCGGGCCGAGGTCGCGCTTGTGCGGGCCAGCATCGCGCGCTGGCGCAGCGACCTCGACGATGCGGCGCGCCTCGTCGACGAGGACGCCCGCTCGGAGCTGGAGCACGTGACCGACGACGACAGCGCCAGCAACCTGGCACGCGCGAAGGTGGCGGTGTGGGCGGGCCTGATCGCCAAGGACCGGGGCAACCTGGAGGGCGCGCTTCGGAACTTCGACAGCGTGGTCACCGACGAGGACCTCATCCGGGCCCGGTTGGCGTTCCAGAAGGGCGACGTCTGCCTCAAGCTCGGTCGCTTCGACCAGGCGCTGCACGAGCTCGACCTGGCCGTCGAGCTGGCGCACCGTTCGGAGGCTCTGGTCCAGGAGCAGACGCGGTACCTGGCCCGGCGAGGGACGCTCTACCGCCGCATGGGCGACCTGGCCGCGGCCGACCAGGACTTCGCCGCGGCTCGCACCATCCTGGAGCTCGCCGAGGCCGCGCCCGTCGAGCGTGACTTCTGGGTCGCCAAGGTCGACGACGAGGCGGCCCTGGCGCTGCTTGCCGAGGGCTCCTTCGAGGAGGCCACGTTCACGCTGGCGCGCAACATCGAGCGCTTCCGCGCCTACGCCGACGCGCTCGAGGTCGACGCCGAGTACCGCGTGCTCCGGTCCACGCTCTACATCGGGCTCGCCTATGCATGCCGCGGGCTGGGCCTGCCCTTCCGCCTCCCGCTTCCCGTGGTACCGCTCCCCGAGGCCGATCAGCCCGACCTGCGCCACGCACGGCAGCGCATCGGAGAGGTGCTGGTGGCGCTCGACGCCAAGGCCGACCGCGAGCTTCACGGCGTGCTCGTGAGGCAGGCGCATCTGCACGCCAGCCTCGTGGCCGCCAGCGGCCAGGAGGCGCTGGATCACGCAGAGCAGGCGGTCGCCGAGTCGCGCTTCGACTACCAGCGCGCGGAAGCGCTGGCCGCCGCGGTCGCGGCTCGCCTCCGCATGGACGACGCCCACGGCGCCGTCGAGACGCTGTCGAAGGGGGAGGCCGCTCTGCGGGCCGCCCTGCCGTCCGGCAACCGCCAGGAGCGTGGCGACCTCGGACTCCGGGCGCAGTACGTCGCCCTCGCCGGACTGACCCAGCTCCAGCTCGGGGCTTCGGGGGAGGCCGCGGAACGCCTCGCAAGTGCCCTGGAGAACCCCGACCTCGCCGCCTACCACGAAGGGTTGCTGCGCGCCTTCGGGGAGGGAGCCGAACGCATGCCTGCCGGCGATGGGGCATGGCGCGCGCACGCCCGGCTGGGCGAGCTGCTAGGGCTCGGAGAACGTCCGGACGTCGGCCCCGCCCGACTTCCCGATGCGCTGGTGGCGCGTTGGCGAAGCCGGCGACGCACGCCGGTCGGCGCCAGGTGAGCGTGTCCAGGCCGTGACCGAGGCGGCCGCCGGCGCCGCCGCTGGGGCGGCCCGCATCGAAGTGTGCCTGGACGGGGACGCGCTGGCGAAGCTCGAGCCGCACCCCAGCATCGACATGTTCCGGCCGGCATCCAAGCAGCATCAGGCCCTCGTCGGCATCGCCCGGGATCCGCAATCGTGCGTCAGCGTCGGCGTGGACGGCGCCCAGATGGTGGCGTACGCCGCGTTCCATCCGCCGTCGGACGTCGAGTCGTGGGGGGACGACCGAACCGGCAGGATCATCGAGCTCGGGGCGGTCGAGGTGACGCCCCCGTACCGCGGCCAGCGCCTCGCCGAGCGCTTGCTGGCCGCCAGCTTCGAGGGTGGGCGCTTCGAGGACACCGTCGTATTCGCGACCATGTACGTCTGGCACTACGACCTCAAGCGCACCGGCCTCAACGACTTCGCCTATAAGCGCCTGCTGGAGCGCCTCTACCGAAGCGCCGGCTTCGAGACGTTCAACACGGCCGACGCGGAGATCCGGTCGAGCGCCGCCAACCAGCTCATGGCCCGCATCGGCTCGCACGCGGACCCCGCCGTGGTGGAGGAGTTCCACCGGCTTCGGACCCGCCCGCGCTTCTACGGCTGATACGGCCGCCCAACGCAGCATCGGCGGCACGCGGCAAGGACACCGCCTTCGGCGCGCGTGGCGGCGGTACCATCGAGGGGGCGGGCCAGAACGGGAGTGCGCCCGCGGAGGGCAGCATGCTGGTACAGGACATCATGACGCGCCAGGTGGTGGCGATCGGTCCGGACATGCCGATCCGGGACGTGACCGCCCTGATGGAACAGCGCAACATCCGTCACTTCCCGATCCTCGAGAACGTCGGCGGTGGGCCGGCGCGGACCGGCATACGGGGTGAGGAGAGCGGCGTGGACCGGCTGATCGGCATCGTGTCGGACCGGGACCTGCGGCTCGTCGGTGCCGATCACCCCCTCGCGCCCAAGGGCGTCGCCGCCACCGACCCGGTGCGTCGCGTGATGGTGACGCCGGTGCTCATGGCGCACCCTCTCGACCCCATCGAGGAGACCGCCAAGACGCTCCGCGAACACAAGATCGGCGCCATGCCGGTGATGGACGGCGACCGGCTCGTGGGCATCGTGACCGGCATCGACATGCTGGATGCGCTGGTCCGGATGTCGGGCGTCTACGAGGCAGCGACGCGTCTCGAGGTCGAGGTGCCCAATCGCCCGGGCGCCCTCGCTCGGTTGCTCGCCGCGATCGCCGAGCGCAAGCACAACGTCTCCAGCGTGATGACCTCCCGAGCCGACGCCGAGACCGTGACCTTCGTGCTCAGGGTGAACACGGTGGACGGGCGACGCCTGGCGGAGTACCTGCGGGGAGCCGGCTTCGTGATCCTGTGGCCGGTCGAGAAGACCTTCGAATCGTGAGCGCCGATCCCCCGGCCGAGCAAGGGGGCGGCGCGACGAGTCGCGGCGGTTCGACCGGGGCGGGCCCGGTGCGTTTCGTGTACGACCCGATGCTAGCGGCATACGAGCTGTCGCCCGAGCACCCCTTCCGGCCGGAACGGCTCGAGCTGACCAGGACGTTGCTGGAGGCGGTCGGCGTCCTCCCGGAGGAGGCGTACGCTCCGATCACGCCGATCACCGAACGCGAGCTGGCCCGTGTGCACTCGACCCGCTACATCGACGCGGTCAAGCACGCCTCGCGCGGGGAGGTCGGCGACGAGGCGTTCAGCTACGGCCTCGGCACCGGCGACAACCCCATCTTCCCGGAGATGCATGAGGCGGTGCTCCGCGTGTGCGGCGGCACGGTCAGTGCCGTCGAGCTGGTCGCGAGCGGGGAGGCCCGCCGAGCGGTCAACCTGGCGGGGGGCCTCCACCACGCGCTGCGCGCCAAGGCATCGGGATTCTGCGTCTACAACGACCTCGCTCTCGGGATCCGGCGTGCCGTGGAGGAGCACGGGATGCGGGTCGCCTACGTCGATCTCGACGTGCACCACGGCGACGGCGTGCAGTGGTTGTTCTACGACTCCCCGGACGTCATGACCATCAGCCTGCACGAGTCGGGACGCTACCTCTTCCCCGGAACCGGACACACCTACGAGACCGGCCGCGGGGTAGGGCGGGGCGCGTCGGTGAACATGCCGCTCGAGCCCTTCACGGAAGACGCCTCGTTCCTGGAGGTCTTCGAGCTGGTCGTGCCCCCCGCGATCGCGGCCTTCCGGCCGGACCTCATCGTCCTCCAGGCGGGTGCGGACATGCACCGCAACGATCCGCTGGCCGATCTGTCGTTGAGCCTGGTCTCCATGGGAGCGAGCTACCGCCGCATGGTGGAGCTGAGCGAGCGCTTCACCGGCGGCCGGATGGTGGCGACCGGTGGAGGCGGCTACGACCCCTTTCGCACCGCCCCCCGCGCCTGGTCGCTGCTGTGGGCGGCCGTGACCGGGCGCGAGCTCCCCGAGCGGGTGCCGGAGAGCTGGCGGGAGCAGTGGTCCGCCAAGAGCCCCGTCGAGCTCCCCCAGCGCATGGTGGACGACCCCTCGTCCTGGCCGCCGATCCCTCGGCGCGCCACGGTAAGCTCGCACAATCGGGCCGTGGCCACACGGCTCATGGACGTTCTGGAGACCATCTGGGCAGGCGGTCGTGCCTCCGCGCACGGCGACGACGATCGGGAGGACGTGCGATGAGGATCGGCTTTGTCGGGTTGGGAACGATGGGCGCGCCGATGGCGGGCCGGCTTCTGGAAGCGGGCCACGATGTCACCGTGCACAACCGGACGCGCGAGCGCGAGGCCCCGCTCGAGGCGCTCGGAGCTCGGCGGGCAGCGTCTCCCCGCGAGTGCGCGCGCGACCGGGAGCTCGTCATCACCATGGTCAGTGACACCCCCGACGTGCAGGCGGTCGTCCTCGGCGAGGAGGGTGCCGTCGAGGGGATGGAACGGGGCAGCATGCTCATCGACATGAGCACCATCAGCCCCGCCACCACGCGCCTCATCGCCGCCGCGTTGAACGACCACGGCGTGGCCATGCTCGACGCCCCGGTCTCGGGCGGCAGCGAGGGCGCAGAGCGGGGCACGCTGTCTATCATGGTGGGCGGTGAAGCGTCGGACCTGGAGCGCGTCCGGAGCGTGCTGGCGGTGCTCGGGAAGACGGTGACGCACGTCGGGCCGATCGGCAGCGGCCAGGTCACCAAGGCCATCAACCAGGTGATCCTCGCGGGGACGTACGCGGCCATCGCCGAAGGGCTGGCGCTGGGGCTCGCCGCAGGCATCGACATCGAGGCGGCCCACGCCGCCGTGTCGGGCGGCGCGGCGGGCTCGTGGGGCCTGACGAACCGCGGCCCCAACATGATCCACAACCACTACCCCCTCGGGTTCCGGACCCGCCTCCACCGCAAGGACCTGGGCATCGCCCTGGGCGCTGCGCGCGAGCTCGGCGTCGCAATCCCGCTGGCGGCCTACGTGGAGCAGCTCGAGACCAGCCTGATCAAGCGCGGCTTTGGCGACGAGGACGTCTCCAACATCGCCCGCGTGGTTCGCGAGCAGGCGGGCCTGGCGGAAGAGGCCTGAGCGCTCGGTCCGGACGGGCGCACCTAGGCCGCCGGCCGGCGCGCCACCGCCCACACCCGCGCGGCGTCGAGGGTGGCCCGCGCGCCGCTGGGGTACGTCACCACCTCGATGTCGACGAAGCCGGCCGCGCCGAGGATCGCGGTCAGCTCAGGGGGATCGTAGGGCCGCTCGTAGTGGACCTCGGTGAAGGCGCCCGTCTCGGTTTCGCAGAACGCCTCCACCCTGGCGAGGCTCGTCGCCTCGTCGAAGGTGTGGACCCAGCGGTAGTAGACGTCGTCGGCCCACCCCTCCGCCTTGCCCCCCTCCCACAGGTCGCGCAGGCCGACGGTGGTGTTGACGTCGAAGATGAACAGCCCGTCGGGCAGGAGGTGATCGTGGACCCGCCGCGCAGCCTCTTCGAAGTCGGCGGCCCGGAGAAGGTTGTTGAGAGCATCGAACACGGAGTAGACCAGGCTGAAGCAGCCGGGCACGGCCATGGTGCGGAAGTCGCCCTGGTGGAACCGAACCTGCGGAAGCTTGCTGCGAGCGACCCTGAGCATCGCCTCGGATGCGTCCAGCCCCTCCACCTCGATCCCCCGGTCGACCATCGGCCGCGTGGCGTTCCCAGTCCCGCACCCCAGATCGAGGGCACGCCCTCCTCCCCACCCGCGCTCGAGCGCCGATCGGAGGATGAACGCGGCCCATTCGTCGTACTCGACGTCGGCCATGATCGCGTCGTAGACGTCCGCCAGGGCCGTGAAGGGGGTGAGCCTCATGCGCGCTCAGTATACGAGGGCGCAACGCCACGCTCGACGGGGCGCAGGCTCGCCCGGCGAACGGTCCGCGGGCCGCTCCGGACGCGTGCCCAGAACGCCGCGGCAACCGTGGGCCCGGCCCATGTCCCGCCAGCGCGCCCTGCTCTAGCCTCGTAGGGAGCTTCGGGAGTCGCTTCGCATCGTCTGCCCCCCGGCGGGGCCACGCTCGAGGTTCGTCGCCAAGGGGGTCACGAGCGCTCAGCCCGAGCGCTCGGCCCCTTCCCTGACCAGCAGCACGATCTTGCCGATATTGCGGTTCTCGCGCATACGGGCATGGGCCTTATCGGCCTCCTCGACAGCGTAGACGGCATCGATGACGGGGTCGAGCCGCCCTTCGGCGAGCGCTTGCCCGAAGCGCTCCTCGAACGCCTCCCGGATGCGCACCTTCTCCGCCAGCGGTCGCGCCCGCAGCGTGGATCCCTTCAGCATGATCCGCTTCGCCATCAGGGTGCGGATGTCGACGTTCGCATGCGGTCCGCTCAGGGTCGCGATGAACACCATGCGGCCGCCGGTGCGCAGCAGATCGATGTTGCGCTCGAAGTACGCCTCCCCCACCATGTCCAGGATCACGTCGACGCTGCCGGCGGCGGCATCGTCGCCCGTGTGCTCCAGGATGCGATCGACGAAGTCCTCGTGCCGGTACGCAATGGCGAGGTCGGCGCCCAGCTCTCGGCAGGCGGCCACCTTCTCGTCGGTTCCCGCGGTGGTGTAGACGACCGCACCCGCCAGCACCGCCTGCTGGACGGCGGCGGTGCCGACGCCGCTGGCACCGCCGTGGACGAGCACCCGTTCGCCGGCACGCAATCCCGCCTCCAGGAACAGGTTCAGGAAAGCAGTGAAGGCCGCCTCTGGCAAGGCGGCCGCCTGCGCGTAGCTCCACCCCTCGGGAACGGTCATGAGCATCTCGGCCGGGACCGCCACGCGCTCGGCATAGCCGCCGCCCGGCAGAAGCGCGCAAACGCGGTCCCCCGCGTGCACGCCCTGCACGCCGGCCGGCACCTCCCGAACGATCCCGGCCATCTCCAGCCCGAGGATCTCGCTCTCTCCCGCCGGCGGCGGATAGTGCCCGGCCCGCTGGGCCAGGTCCGCGCGGTTGAGTGCCGTAGCGTGCACGTCGACCAGGACCTCTCCCGGCCGCAGACGCGGCTCGGGAACCTCGCGGTACGCGAGGTCACCGCCTTCCTCGACCACGATCGCCTTCATGCGGGCCTCCTCTGCGCTCATGGTAACGCCCGTGCCCGTCGGGACCCGATCCCCTCCTTCGCATGGCCGCCCTGCAGACCTGTTAGCGTAGCGCCATGATCGGGGTTGATCTGGGGACGACGAACGTCCGCATCCACGTCAAAGGCAAGGGCGTGATGCTCCGCGAGCCTGCCGTGATCGCAGTCCTGAAGGGCACGACCGACGTCAAGGCCGTCGGCCAGGACGCCTACCGCATGCTCGGCAGGACGCCGGGCAACATCACCGCCGTCCGGCCCATGGCCGACGGCGTCATCGCCGATTACACCCTCACCGAGAAGATGCTCAAGGCCTTCATCTCCAAGGTCCTGACCGGCGCCAACCGGCTGCTGCGCCCCAACATCATGGTCTGCATCCCCAGCGGCATCACCGAGGTCGAGAAGCGCGCCGTGCTCCAGGCGGTCAACGAGATCGGAGCGCGAAAGGCCTTCCTGATCGAGGAGCCGGTGGCCGGCGCCATCGGCGCCGGCGTCAACATCGCCGACCCGGTCGGCTCCATGGTCATCGACATCGGCGGCGGCACCACCGACATCGCGATCATCAGCATGGGCGGGATCGTGGTCTCCGAGAGCCTTCGCATCGCCGGGAACACCTTCGACCGGGACCTCATGGCGTTCGTCAAGGCGCAACACAACCTCCTCATCGGCGACCGCACCGCCGAGGAGATCAAGCGCACCGTGGGCGCCGCCGTGGTGGCATCGGACGAGGACGACCGCAGCATGGACGTCCGCGGTCGCGACCTCATCGACGGGATGCCCAAGAGCATCACCATCACCACGGAGGACGTGGTGCGAAGTCTGAACGAGTCGCTCGACAAGATCGCTGCGGGCGTGCGGAAGGTGCTCGAGCACGCGCCGCCCGAGCTCGTCTCGGATGTGATCGAGCGCGGCATCGTGATGACGGGCGGCGGCGCCAAGCTTCGCAATCTCGACGCCTTCCTCCGGCGCGTCACCAACATCCCGGTGGCCGTGGCGGAGACCCCCGAGGACTGCGTGGTGCTGGGCACGGCCAAGGCCCTCGACATGTCCCACGTCCTGCAGGACGCTCGCAGCACCGTTCTTCGCTACTAGCCCCCGCGGCTCTGCGGCACCCTCAGGAGGGCGCCTCCCAGTAGTCGTAGGTGTGGTGGGTCGTGAAGCCGAAGGAGGCGTAGAGGGCCTGGGCCGCAACGTTGTCCGGGTGGACCTGCAGGTAGACCTCGCGCGCTCCCCGCTCACGGCCCCAGGCGGCCGCCGCTCGCAGGACCCTTCCGCCGGCGCCGCGCCGGCGCTGCGAGGGCACGGTGGCCAGGTTGAACAGACCGAGGTACCTCCCCGCAGCGACGGCGAACCCCACGGCGGCGACGGTATCGTTCACGTCCAGCTCGAGGAAGACCTTCGGCAGCGAGACCGCAGCCAGGTTCTCCGCTCGAATGGTCAGGGAGGCCGCGGACTCCCCGCTGCCCAGACCCAGCGCCTCGAGCCACCGCGAACTCGCGAACGGTGCCCAGCGGACCCTTCCGATCGCGGCCTCCCCGCTCTCCGGCAAGGCGCTCAGGTCCGCCGTCTGGACCAGGGCCCCGCGCTGCGCGCTGTACCCCTTCCCGGCAAGCGTCGTCCGCAGCCCGACCGGCAACGAAGCATCGGTGAGCTGGAAGCGCGGCACCTTTCCGTACGACAGGTAGAAGGCCTCTGCCCGCTCGATCTTGGCTGCCAGCCGGTCCCGCCCACCCTGCTCCGCGAGCACCGAGTTGCCGCGCCGTGTCACCCCGTCCTTGAACCGGAGGCGCCAGCCGTCGTCCGCTTCCAGTACCTTGCACGGCAAGGCGTCGGCGGCTGCGGTCTCGATGGCCCGGATGCTCTCGACGCTCGGGGTCACACCGGGGGCGTGGCTCCCTCGATCTCGACCAGCTCCAGCTCGAACGTGAGCGCCCAACCCGCGAGCGGATGATTGCCGTCGAGCGTGACGCTCTCCTCGTTCACCTCGGCGACGGTGACGGGCACGGCCTGGCCGTCGGGCTGCCGCAGCTCCAGCCGCATGCCCGGCTCGATCTCCATGCCCTCGGGGACCTGCTCCTTGGGGAGGTCGAGGACGAGGTCGTCGCGCCGTTCCCCGTAGGCGTCGTCGGCTTCGATGCGCGTCTCACGCGCTTCACCGACCTCCATCCCCTCGACGGCGCGCTCGAAGCCGGTGATCACCTGCCCTCCCCCCACGGTGAACTCCAGGGGCTCGCGCTCCCGGGAGGAATCGAACACGGTGCCGTCGTCGAGGCGTCCGGTGTAGTGGACGCGCACGGTATCGCCACGCTTGGCTGTGGCCATGGCGGCCTCCTTCCCAGCGGCCCGGGGCAGCTTGACGCCCCTGCCGTCGCCCTGACGACATGGCGGCCGCGGTCCGGGCAGTCTACCCAGCTTTGCCCGCCCTGCGTGCTCAGTGAATCACGAAGATCCCGAGCAGGCCGCCGGCCACGATCAGCAGCGCCGGGTGGACGTTGAAGCGGATCGACAGGAAGAAGGCGCCGACGCCCAGCAGCCACAGCGGCCAGTTACGCAGCCACTGCGGGGGCATGCCGAAGGCTCGCGGCGCGAACTCCCACACGACCAGCGCCAGCAGCGCCACGACCACCGGTCGCACGCCCCGGAGGAAGTTCTCGATGACGGGGCTGTTGCGGTAGCGCATGTAGAGCGCCCCGAGCGCGATCATGGCCAGGATGGTGGGCACCGCGATGCCGACGAGGCCCATCAATGCGCCCGGCCAGCCCGATACCTTGAAGCCGACGTAGCCCGCCAGCTTCGTGGCGATGGGCCCCGGGAGCGAGTTCCCGAACGCGAAGGCGTCAAGAAACTCATCCTTGGTGAGCCAGTGCTGGACCTCGACGACCTCCTCCTGGATAAGGGGAATCATCGACGGGCCGCCGCCGAAGCCGAACAGCCCGACCTTGGTGAACGACCAGAACAGTTGGAAGAGCTGCATGCCGCCGATTCTACCGTCCCCGGCGCGTTCCCACGCCGGTGACGGGAAGTGCCCGGGAGGACGCCCATCGGCGACCGGCACGGAGCACATGGCAACCGGAGGCGCTGGACCGGCGCGCGCCCGAGCCCGCTGCGGCCGTCGTCATCAGCTCTTCTCCGTGCTGGTCTCGCGCACGTCGAGGAGGTCGCGTAGGTAGTCGCCGAAGAAGGTGATGCTGAGGACGGTGACCATGATCGCCACGCCGGGGAAGATGCCGAGCCACCACGCACGGGTGACAAAGCTCCTGCCATCGCTCAGGATCGGGCCCCAGGTGGGTGTCGACGCCTTGACGCCGAGCCCCGGGAAGCTGAGCCCCGCCTCGGCGAGGATGGCGTAGGACACGCTCACCGTCGCCTGCACGATGAGGGGCGCCATGGAGTTGGGGAGGATGTGACGCAGCATCAGCCGAAGGTCGGAGGCGCCCAGTGCCCGGGCCCCCTCGACGTAGTCCAGCTCGCGGAGGTCCTCAAGAGCTCGTGGGACTGGCGCGACTGGTTCGAGCAGCTCGGCGAGAGCAACGCGTGAGGTCTCGCAGGTCAGTCGCTGGCTGAGGGCGGGGCCTGAGCGGCCCGCGACGCCAGTCGACCGACGGACGCCACCCCCAGGGCGTAGTAGAGCGCCAGCAGGACCCACAGGACCAGCACCGGCTCGCCCCCCTGTCCGGTGGCGAGCGCCAGCGCAGCGAACCAGGCAGGGGTCGACAGGATCACCGCGCCGAGCAGCGCGGCCGACAGCGCACGCCTCCGATCGTTGCCGCGCGCTGCGACGTTCGCCAGCGCGAGGCCGAGCGGAAGCTCCAGCGCGGTGAGGCCGACGAGCACCCAGCCCAGCAGCGGGCTCGGGCTCGTGTGCAGATGGCTCACCAGGCGCACCAGAACGGCAAGCACCAGGGCTACCACCATCTGCGCCAGGAACATCACGGCGTACACCGCACGCAGCACCCCGGCGGCGCGCGATCGCGCAAGGGGATCGTCCTGGAGGTAGTGTTCGAGGCCCGGGAATCGCATCATCGATACCGGGTCGACGGTGTGGCGGGTGCGGTCCCTGCGCGACGCCTCCATCGTGCCCGGACGGCCCGCCCGGTCGCCCGGGGAGCCACTCTACCGCAGCTCGGCGGGTCCCGGAATCGGCTGGCGCAGGTAGCGCCCTCGCAGGAGCCTGGCGAAGCGGCTCGCAAGCAACGCCGCGGCCGTACCGAGCCCCGCGACCAGGCCGAACCACAGGCCGGCCGAGCCCGCGCCGGTGCCGAACGCCAGCCACACCCCCACCGGCACGCCCACCACCCAGTACGCGATCAGGGTCAGCAGCATCGGCACACGGGTGTCCTTGAGCCCGCGCAGCGCCCCCGACGCGCTCACCTGGGTGCCGTCGAACACCTGGAAGATCGCCGCGATGGCGAGGAAACGGCGGGCGAACGCCACCACCGCAGCGTTGCCGGGTGCGTGCACGGGCAGGTACAGACCGATGACCGCGTCCGGCTCCAACCAGAACAGCGCCGCCGCGCACGCCATGAAGAGCCCACTCAACGTGATGCCCGCCACCCCGCCCCGTACCACGCCATTGGGATCGCCGCGTCCGGCCGCTTGCCCGACGCGCACGCCGGTAGCGATGCTGATCCCCAGCGGCACCATGAAGGTGGTCGAAGCACTCTGGAGCGCAATCTGGTGGCCGGCGAGAGCCGCGTCCCCGAACCGACCCATCAGCAGCGCCGTGAGCCAGAACAGGCCCACCTCGAAGCCCAGGGTGAAGCTGATCGGCCAGCCGATGCGCACGAGCTCCCGCAGGGTGCCGGGGTCGGGCTGTCGCATGCCTGCGAACACCCTGAACTGCCGGTAGCGGGCCCGTAGGTAGGCGGCGATGAGGAGCACCATCACGGCGTAGACGATCGACGTGGCGTACCCCGTCCCGACCAGCCCCAGCCTCGGCAGCCCCAGGCGCCCGAACATCAGGGCCTCGTTGGCCACCACGTTGAGCCCCACGCCGAGGGCGGCCACGATGAGGATCGGCCGCGTGTCGCCCTGTCCCTCCAGGAACCCGCGCAGGGCCGTGAACGCCAGTGCGAACGGGAACCCCCACGCCATCGCCCGCAGGTAGTCTGCGCTGACGGCCGCCGTGACGGCGTCCTGACCGGTGAGGACGAGCAGTGGTCCCGCCTCGAGGAAGACGATCACCCCCGGCACGGAGAGCGCGAGCGCCATCCACAGCCCCTGTCGCGTGGCCCGGGCGGCGTCCTCCGGCCGACGGGCCCCGTGCGCCTGGGCCACCATCGGCCCCACGGCGAAGAGGACCGCCATGCAGAGGATGAGCACGAACGTGAAGGTGGACCCACCCAGAGCGATGCCTGCCAGGTCCCGAGGGCCCAACCTACCCACCATGAGCGTGTCCACCACGCTCATGCCGTTCTGAGCGAGCTGCGCCAGGACCAGCGGCGCGGCCAGCAGGCTCATCGCCCGGAACTCCCGACGCCACGCCGCCATGGCTTCCCACGATACTCCGCCCCGGCCGGTCCGCGGCCGCACCCCGTGCGGCCCCGGAACGGCGACGCGCGGATGCACGAAGAGGGGCACCCCGTTCCTTGCGGGGTGCCCCGCCCGGCGCACCTCGTCGGCGCCAGGCTATCGCGTCAGCAGGCGGTCACTGGATGGCGATCTTGTGGACCTTCGCTTCGGCCAGCTTGGGCATCGTCAGCGTCAGCATGCCGTCGGCCACCTGGGCCTTGATCTTGTCCACCTCGACGGCAGCCGGCAGTTTCACGGTGCGGCTCAGGTCGCCACGAGGGATGCTCTGCAGCCAGTAGCGGCGGTTGTTCTCCTCCGACTCGGGCAGATGCCCACGGATGCTGAGCTGGCGGCCTTCGATGCTGATGTCGAGGTCTTCGCTGCTCACCCCGGGAACCGCCATCTCCAGGACGAGGTCGCTATCGGTCTCGTAGAGGTCGATGGGGTAGCCCATCCACTCGCTGCGCGTGTTGTAGGGCGCGGTGAACTCGCCCAGCATGCGGTCGAACTCCTCGAACGGGTCGAGCCCATAGCGCCGTACGGGAAGGGTACGAGCGTTGCGAACCAGTGCCATGATGTCTCCTCCTCGCGATCTCGGATTTCACGTGGAAGGGCCCGACGCTCCCCGTCGCCCCTTCCTTACCGCTAAGAGTATAGAAATCTGAGCGTGTCATTGTCAAGTCTCATGACTGCACGAGGGACACGTTTCCTGACGTCCAGTGGTGGCCGCGAAGGATCCGGCCTCACCACGGCAGGTTGAAACCGCCGTGGTGCTCGCTGCGGTAGTAGTCGTCGATCTCGTCGGCGATGGTGCTGACGTCATCCACGACCTTGAACAGGTGCAGGTCGTGCTCGCTGATCGTCCCCATGCGCAGCAGCGTCCCCTGAAGCCATTGCAGCAGGCCCCGCCAGTACTCGACGCCGATGAGGTAGACGGGGAACGGCTTGATCTTGCGGGTCTGGATGAGGGTCAGCGCCTCGAAGAGCTCGTCGATGGTGCCGAAGCCGCCAGGAAAGACCACGAAAGCCGTCGAGTACTTGACCAGCATCACCTTCCGCACGAAGAAGTACTTGAACTTGAGGCTATCGGTCTGGTACGCGTTGGGCTTCTGCTCGTGCGGCAGATCGACGTTGAGGCCGATGCTCCGGCCCTCGGCCTCGAACGCCCCATGGTTGCCGGCCTCCATGATGCCCGGACCCCCGCCTGTGATGATCGCGTACCCGGAACGCGCCAGGTCGGCCGCCAGCTCGCGCGCCTTCCGGAAGATCTCGGCCTCCTCCCCCATCCGGGCCGAGCCGAAGATCGTCACGGCCTTCCCCACGTCCGCCATCTCTTCGAACCCCTGGACGAACTCGCCCATGATCCGGAACATCCGCCACGAGTCCTCCGCGAGGGCGTCGATGACGTACTGTTTCTCCAGGTTGTCCATGCCTCATGCTACCGAGCGGGCGCTCCGGGCCGTGTGAAACGGCAGTCGGGACCCCAGGGCCTATACCAGCGACGGCAACGCGGCTAGATCGGGCTCCAGGGCGTCGGGACGGGCGGAGGCCAACGTCTCGGCCCCGTGCGTGCCCCAGGTGACGGCGTAGGTCCTGAGCCCTGCGGCCCGCCCCGCCAGCACGTCGCCGGCCGTGTCGCCGACCATCCACACGCCGCGCCCGCCGACCGCCTCCAAGGCCCGCAACACCACGTCCGGGGCCGGCTTGTAGGGGCCGGCATCGCTCCCTTCGACGTGGTCGAGCAAGCCGGTCAGCCCGGTGGCCTCCGCCAGGCGAAAGGCCGTCGCGGTCCGCTTGGTGCTGGCCACGGCACGCAGGTAGCCCCGCCGCCCCAGCTCGGCCAGGAGCTCGGGGACGCCCGGGAAGGGGCTGCTGTGGTCGGTCATGTGCGCGTCGTAGTGGGCGCGGTAGCTCTGACAAAGCGCGTCCACGCGCTCGGCCGGGGCGAACGCTCCGTACATCGCCCCCAGGGGCTG
>Ga0315542_1001069_pt1 | contig 17281 bp, 13 predicted proteins | sample SalMarSW160120MG_FD_202541 | JGI IMG/M metagenome (GOLD analysis project Ga0315542, IMG submission 202541) | Salt marsh sediment microbial communities from the Plum Island Ecosystem LTER, Massachusetts, United States - Salt Marsh Sediment SW1601-20 ...
TGTAACCGGATGTGGTGCTGCATGAAGTACTGTTGACCGGTGGCCGGGCTTGTCCATATTGTCCCGGGTACCGTTTCAATCTCGATTTCATCTATTGCCCATGAATGTACGGCCTTACGTGCGGAGTTGAGTGTCCGTTCACTGTCGTTACGGAAGAGTGTTGCAACCGGGAGGGAACCAGTCTCGCTTTTAACCTGCAGGACCATAATCGCGGCGTTTTCTTCCGGAAGTTGTATCGCGAAAAAGTCCCAGGACGCGTTGCTAAAAACTTCGCTCGCCTTTTGATCGTAGGTTTGAACGACGTAATCCATCCACATCGTTCCGTTTGTGCCGCTGCTCAGCAAAACGCTGTCGCGCATAACAGAGAACTGCTCGACGTCCATCAATGGCAGCGAATAATAGTAAGATCCCTGACAGGACATCGGATCACTGGTGGCATCAAGATAGGCGGGAACCGAGTGGACAGACGATATCATAATCTGCTCCCTCTGAGTATCAGTTAAATACTGCGGGAAGAACGATGATGTCCCGTATCCTTGATTGACCACTCCGAACCGGTCGCAAAGCTGTACTTCCACCTGGAGCCTGACATTTTGTAAGTTGGGAATATCGGCGCTGAGCCGGTAGACGGCATCCGCTGCTCCCATGGTTCCGGAGACGAGTCCCAATGTTATGAGCGGTCCCGCTTGCAGAGGCGAGTTCAATTCCACGCTCCATGGATCGGGTGTCACGACCATGAGCGGGTCCGCGGCCAGCGTCAAGAAACCTCTGAATATGTAGGCGCCAAGGGAAGCGCTGTTGAAGCCGACGATGGCCGGAACAATCGGCGCCCGGAACCCGTTATTCGACATCTCGATACGCTGAACAGCGATAAAAAATACACCGATGTCTTCCGGCGCTGCATCATCCACCAGGCTCCCGAAGAAAAACCAGCCGTCGAGGTCGTACTCGAAGTGCTCGGTCGCGAGGAATTCGGCAAGCTGCTGTGCGCTCTGTGTTTGCGGCAAGTCATGGTCTTGTGTGAAGAACGGGCATCCTGCAGTGGGACCGGGTTGAACGTGTTTATCAGTCAAGATTTCTTTGATCTTGTTACAACCACTGCCCCAGTAGAGAATGGAAAAAAAGGCTGCTGTACCAACGATTGTAAAAATCATTTTTATTTTTCTGTTCATTAGCATTATCTCCATTCTTGAATATTTCCAACGATTTATTTCATCTGGCTCTTAAAGCAAAATGGCCAGAAATTCTCGCTAGATTGTCCCGGGATTTGAAACGGAATTTAAACAATGATTCTATTTTGTAAGTATCATCTTCCCTTGCTGAATCAGATGATCAGCCTGGAGTTGGTAAATATAGACTCCCGATGATGCCTCAAGTCTTCTTTCATCTCTTCCGTCCCAAACGACAGTGTGATTGCCTGCGTAAGTGAACATCCCGTTTGCAAGGACGCGCAGCGTGCGTCCCTGTATGTCCAGTATCTGGAGAGTCACTACTGCGTCGTTCAGGAGAGAATAAGAAATGCTTGTGGATGCATTAAAGGGATTGGGAAAGTTCTGACAGAGTGTGAAACCGCTTGCGCAAGAACGGGCTGAATTTTCCTTCACACCGGTTGCCGGATAGACCCATGCCAGCGCATTTTCCATTAACTTTTTGCCGTTCACATCATCGCCGCTCCAGTAACCGTAGTACCAAGCCTGTAAATCATTGATGTAGACCACACGCCCTGATCCGTACGAGTAGGTTGCTGCGAATACGACCTGGTCGTTCCAAACAATAACGACGTGAGCATCGGTTTTCATGACAGAATTTGTTGAGTATCCATCAAAGCTGCACGTTTCCGAAAGACCAGCGCATAGATCGTGACCAGGGTCCACAATCGTGACACCTGTTCGTTTATCCCATCCGGAACAATTTGAGACAGGATTCGAATTGGCTGTATTGTCAAAAGAACCGGATTGTACAACCCCTTCAAAAATAACAAGACCGCCTCCGGCATTAACGAAATCATCCACCACGGCTTCGGGAATGTCCACATCGTTACCGCCCATGAGAATCAGGATGTCATAACCTTCCACATTGCCCGGAAAGGTGTTGGATTGGGTAACGGCATATCCGAGAGTTGTGAGATGATCCTGCATTTGATCAAGACTCCACGCGGTTGAAGAAGAACCCCATCCTGTCATCAGAACATTCTGAGCGCTTGTGTTTTGGGAAAACAGGAAGCCCATCAGCACAATGGTTGTAAAAATGATCCGTTTGTATTTTGTGATCATAATGAACCCCCATAGTTAAGTGATGAATGGTCTATTTACTGTTAGCAAAGGCGTGCTTCACCTCCGCTCGTTACAGCGTTATGCATTGAAACAATTAGACCTTTTCCTATTTACATTCATGGGACACAATCCCAAAGTAAAACTGTTTTTCACTGTTTTTCTTTTCCGCCAAGCAGACGGGCAGGGAGAAAGAGGAGCGCTTTCACCAATGACAACAGGGCTTCCATGACCGCGCCGAAAATACGGAACGGAATCGACAGCAGCCAAAGAATCGGCCAAAAAATCAGCAATAGCAGAGCTAAGGGCCAGCAAAGCACAAGAAGAATAACCCATAGAAGGAGAATTAATAGAAATTTCATTTTGTTTCCTTTTTGTTGGCAATATTATTTGATCATATTAAAATGTCGCATTGCACTTGCAATTAATGATACTTTATTATTCGGACATGGATGACATCTAGTAGCGGCTGATTTACGATTAGGAGATTTCTTTGGATTAAGCCCGTTAATTTCTTTGACATGAGCGATCCAGCATGACTTTACTGATATATGGTAATTTTCTTTAATATAATTTTGGATTTGCTTATAAGTAGCCATATAATTTGTCCTTATTTTAGATATCATTTTAGATTATACGGTAGCAGATCAAACTCTGTTATTTTAACTATATAAATTCAGTAATTCTATTCTGAAACTGAGAATACAGCAGCACCCCAGTAATAGCCATCCGCTTCACTTTTTAAAGAAATATATTTTTTTGTCAGTTTTGATTTACTTGATGATGCATATTTTTCAAAACGATTGGAAATTGTTTTACGTGTTTTGGCTTCAGAATATACTGCAACAAAACCATCATGAATTGAATTCTCTTTTTTAACCAGTTGTTTTAAGCGCTTTACATCCGCATCAATCACGTTATTTATATAGGAAAATTTTTTTACTTCAATCAAATAAAGAGGTTCCTCCTTTTTGTTCCATACAATAATATCCACCCGTCCGGACGCATTGCTCCTTGGTGGTCGTCCTCTGCAATCTGAGTGAGAAAAATTCAATATATCTCTCACTGTATCTTCTAATGTGACGAATATTTTTTTGTCCCACTTAAATAGAGACTGCGCAATTTTGTATTGTATGAATGATTCCGGTGCATAACATATCCAGTATCCATTTGACCATTCCATATATTCTTTTTGAGCATTTTTAGTGCCTTTAAGAATTGCTTCATATATTTTTTGGTTAGCCATGTTGGTTCCTCCTATATATTTTTCCCTGCAGAGGCTCGGCCTCTACGGAACTGGAAGGATCAATCTATTTCAACTAAAAATAGCTACAGGAACCGGACGTTTTTTTGTTAAATTTGACTTGTGAAGTTTAATTCTCTCTATCTCATGCAGGGTGTCAGCAGTCAAATAGCTTTCCCCGCAATGAGAGCATATTACTACGGGCACGTTTTCTATAATTAATATATTTTTACCTTTGCCGTAACTTCTTGTTACATGGCGAATGCGCGCTTCTTCATGTCCACAAATGTCACAGATCATATTAACACCTTTAAATTTTGTATACAGTGATTATTACCATTTTACCAGTTATACTCATTTTAACTATTATTCCCATATCAAGACCAGGAATTGATTTGCCGATAATAGTATATTTCCATTCTCCTGTTTTTGTATCCTTTTTTCGACCGATTATTTTACCGTTTAAAATACATCTTTCAATATCAAATATTGATAAGTCATCATTGTCCATTTCTTCTTCAGCATGTAATGTCATAACAAATTGATTTGTCCGGATTTTTTCACAGAATAGTTTAAAGATTCGATCAAACATTAATAATCCTTTTTTTGCCTAAGTATAGTACAATAGCATAATGATATTTCTCATTTATTTCAGGACTTAAAACGCTTTGGGTCGATGCCGTAGTTCATAATTTTATATCCGATGATCCGCTCTGTCGAATTCAAAAGTCTCGCGGCTTTGGCCTGGTTGCCTCTGGTCGATTTCAGTGCGTCCTGAATCAACTCTTTTTCATAAGCGGCCACGGCATCGTCGAGAGAGAGCTGCGTCAAGGTATTGCTGCTTTCGGCGGTCTGCAGTGTCGGCGGAAGATGATAGCTGTGGATGACATGGTCCTCGCAGATCAAAACGGCCCGCTCGATGCAGTTCTCCAGTTCCCGGACATTTCCCGGCCAGTGATACCGCATCAGGGTGTCGATGGCGGGTGTGGAAATGCGTTTCACCGATTTACCGTGCTGTCTTCCGTATTTCAGCATGAAGTGGTCCGCAAGAAGAAGAATGTCTGTTTTCCGGTCACGAAGAGGGGGGAGGAAGATGGAAAAAACATTCAAACGATAATAAAGGTCTTCGCGGAATGTGCCTTTGCTCATATTTAATTCCAGGTCCGCATTGGTCGCGGCGATGACCCGTACATCCACACTGATTTTTTCTGTACCGCCAACCCGTTCGAATTGCTGTTCCTGCAATACGCGAAGGAGTTTGACCTGAGTCAGCGGGCTCAATTCTCCGACTTCATCCAGAAAAATCGTGCCGCCGTCCGCAATTTCGAACCGGCCTTTCTTCTGGCTGACTGCGCCGGTGAATGCGCCCTTTTCATGTCCGAAAAATTCAGACTCGATTAAATTTTCCGGAATGGCCGCACAGTTTACGGTAATAAACGGTTTTTCGTTTCGGGTTGAATTATAATGAATAGCTTCTGCGATCAACTCCTTGCCCGTTCCCGATTCTCCCCGTATCATGACAGTCGTATTGGTACGGGCCACATGGGTTACCTGTTCGTAGACATCCCGCATCTCGTGGCTGTTTCCGATGATTTTATGAAAGCTGAATTCATCCTGAAGTTTTTGCCGTAACAACACATTTTCATTGATCAATTTTTCTCTCTCGCCAGTAATGACATGCTCCACACGAATTGGCTGAAGAAGAGCCGAGGCGACAAGAGTCAAAAATTTTAATGTGCTGTCAAAATCCCGCTTCGGGCTGTAAACAAGGCTGACAACAAGCACACCGAGAGTTTTATAATCCAGCTTGATTGGAATACCGATAAAACTCTGTTCTTTGTCCAGTTTGGGATCCCAGGAGCTCATCCGGTTTAAAAATAACGGTTCTTTGCTGACCTGGGGGACGATGATCGGTTTCCCTGTCTCTGCAATACGGCCTGTCAATCCTTCCCCGAATTTGTATTCCGTTTTTGCTACATCGACTCGGTATCCGATCGATGCGGCCATGCTGAGAGATTTGCCATCCTCATTGGTAAGGAGAACGGCGCCGGATTGAATATTGTATTCATTTTGAAGAATTTGAAGCGTTGCCCGGAGTGAATCACGAAGAACGAGATTACGGCTGACAGCCTGATTGATTTCAATCAGAATGGAGAGATTTTTCATGGTTTTATCCGGGGACACTTTTACTGATTTCGAATTTGCATTTTTCATAAGGAGGATACTTTACTTAATATCATTGATTTTATTACAGAATATAAGAAATATATTTTAAAATACAACAACAATGTATCTGTTTTATTCAATCAGTACAATATTGTTATCGCAGTAACAGGTTATATAAAAAAGTATTCAAAAAAAAGGCAAGCAAATAGTTTCCGCATTTGCTTGCCTTTTAAATTTCCAGGAAATAAAATTAATTTACATGTCAGTACTTATCGCATGTGAATCGTGCTTAGAAGCTCAAACCCAGATTGAACATCTGTACTTCATTTAACAACCCAAAGTCATGATAACCATAATCAATCATGAGTGTTTTGCCAGCCAGTGTATACTGTACCCCTGCTCCGAAACACAACCCTTCTTCAGAATCTTTGGAAAAGAGAGATTTATAACCGGCTCTTAAGAAAAACATTTGGTTGAATACATATTCACCGCCCACATTTAAACTTTCCACATCATCGTTGGGATGAAGCGCATCGATAGCCAAGATCAGGTTGCTGTTGCCTATTCCTTTTAATACATCCATTGAAACACCGACCCGGAACATCAATGGTAAATCGTATTGATCGGTTTTCAGATTGGCATTGATGCTTGGATTGTTTCCTGCAATACCCTGGTTCACATCTACCTGAGTTAACAGGTCGCGACCGTTCATCCGCATTTTGGTGCCGAAGTTGGAAATGCTCATGCCTATTTTCAGTCCCTGAAACTGGGTAGTAAACACGGTTCCGACATCCAGGGCCACTCCGGTTGCAGTGCAGTGATAGATTTTTTGGTAGATATATTTCACATTGAGACCGATGGCGAAACGGTCGGTGAGATTCCGTGCATAGCTAAGTCCAAAAGCATAATCTCCCGCGCTGAATTTTTCACCGGTGCCATCCGGATATAGCTCCGTTGTTCTTTCCATATCATCCATGCTCAGGAAAGTGGCATTTAATCCAATCGTACCCATGTTGCCGAGAGGCGCTACGAAAGCAGCATAATTGAATGATACATCAGCGATCCATCGGGTATGGCTGAATAGAGCTTCCGACTGAACCAATTGCGCCATCCCGGCAGGATTCCAGTACATTGCTGTGATATCATCTGCAATTGAGACAAAGGCACCTCCCATACCGACGGCTCTGGCTCCCACATCGATATTCAGAAATGGAGCCGCAGTGGTTCCTGTTTTGGTTACATCTCTCGCAACGAGAGATGTGCTCAGGACCATCATGACTCCCAATAGCAGTGCGATATATCGTTTCATGTTTGTGCTCCTTTATGAAGAATGATTAATGAATTCCTTTCATCAAATCATGCTGCTATTTAATCACAGCGAATTTTCCGATTTTATTGCCGACACCCGGTGCGTCGATGTGATAAATATAAACACCGTATGCGATATCCAGATCGTCTTTGGTCCGCAGATCCCATACGGCTCCTCCGTCGGCGAGATCTTCGGTTTCATGTTCTATCGTATCAACCAATTGTCCCCGCATGTTGAAGATTCGAATCGTGCATTTCGAAGGCAAATGGGTAAAGTGAATGACTCGCGGACCACGACCCGTTGCATACGGATTTTCCCCTTCCCATGAGTTGGTCACAATGTAGGGGTTGGGTACCACATTAATTCGATTCATCTGGTTTTTCGCCAGGGTTTTATCGATTGATTTCCCGTGCATTGTAAATTCGAAAACATCATTGGCAAGGAATGGATTGTTGAAAGTGAGAATTAATGTGTCCCCGGGAGCCGGACTGACGTTTGCTGTGTCGGTGGACAGTCTTAAAAGCGATAACATCCAGCCAGCGATGTTGACACCTTCTTCGTCCAGTGAATCGGAAAGGAACATGATTTCGTCGGTTTTACTCCCTGCTGTTTTAGTTGTAAATTTTCCGGCATCCTCTGGTGTCGCGACATCCTGTTCCCTAAAAGCGAATTTGATTTTTTGGTTGTTCGCTTTGGTATCGAGAATGGTAAAGTTGACCGGGATAGCCGGTAAAGGATCCTGATGATTGCTTTTTCTGAACCAGCTGGTGGAAGTATCGATTCCGACTTCACCCATGATGAGCATGTAATCGCTCGATTCGAGATATCTTTCTTTACCGCTCTGGTTGAAGGCTTGCACTCTGGGTGAATCGATATTCGCATGGTTCCAGCCGGAAACGCTCGCATCCGGATTGTAGTCCAATTGGGTGATTCCCAGGTCATCAAATGTCAGTTTGAATCCGTTAATGACAGGAACTTCGTCTCCCAAATGGAACATCGTGCTTCGGTTGATGAGTGTATCGATATTGTTTTCATCGGTTACATTCAACAACGAGAAGTTTTTGGTTGCAGGATAATCCCGGTTTCCGATGGCAGTATCTTGAAAAACGATGTGGTATGTGGCATCAATTACTGAGTCCGCATCGACAACCGTCACATTTACCAATCCGTCAGCAGTGCCACTCCGATGCACCACAGAGTCTTTATCAGCTTTCACATACCCTGCCGAAGGTGCTTCCGGTTTGATCATTACGACATTTTTACCCAATCTGTATTTTTCGGTGACCGGATCTCTCGATATGGATTTATTGCACTCTGAAGGAGCGATACCGTTAACGAGATCACCGTGATCGTATGCTGTGACCGCATAGAAATAGGTAAATCCGTTCAGAGCGGTTGTATCTATCCAGGTATGGACCAGGCCGCTGTTGGTGCCGTAATTCCAGTGCACACCGCGTACATTGAGAGGGCATACACCTGAGTATTCGTTATCCAAGTCAAACTGTGCAAGGGGTTTCCGGTACTGAGTGGGGGTGCCGTTATAATCGGTCAGTATTGGCATATCGCCCCATTGATCGTCCGTGGACCGGTAGATGGCGTATCCCTCAAAATCTTTGCCCGTAATTGGATCGACCGATTCTTCGGCAAAGCTGTCCCAGATTAGTGTCACACGGTTGTCGCCGGCGATGGCTCTGACAGTGGGAGCGCTGGGAGCTTTGGAAAAATTATAATTTTCGTGATAGGCCCTGGAAAACCAGAATTTGTTTTCAATCAGATCGGCTTCATCCCAGCCGCACATCAGTGCCATTGAGAAACGTTCTGTTTGATCGGGTTTGAGAGGGAAATATCCGGAACTGAAAAACAATTCGATATTGTCGTTTTCGAGGTGATCATCAAAGACACCGGGCAGTGCATTATTCCAGACAAGTTCATCTTCCCAGTGGGGCATATCCGGCCACCGATAAAGTGTAAATCCTGTCAGGCCGAGCATGTCGCTTTCATCGATGTCCGTTTTATCAAAATGTGGTTCACCGGCCGTCATTAAACCGTCGCCTTCTCCAATATCCGGTCCGGGATAGCCGGGATCACTTGGACCCAGACCATCTGCACCGACATCGTCAAACGTCGGATTCCAGTCTCCATCGTTATCAATACCGTCGTCCCGTCTTTCATCGATCAGAATATTATCGTCCCATGTTTCCGGATCAGCGAAATAATCAACGTATTTGTTTCCTTTTCCCGTAGTTTCATCAATGTAAAGATATTTTTGAATCGGCGGATCACCAATCAGCGACCCGTTGTTTTCATCGATAAGTCCATTGAGATTATTATCGACGAGATCATTCGGAGTTTCTTGAATGACTTTACCTGCATAGTATTTTATTTTCTGATCCTGATATCGAACAATCAAGGTATCGCTTCCAAGAGCGTTCAATGTGTCCTGAAGCGTCACTACTTTTCTTTTATAGGTATTGTAATTTATAAGCACGATTTTCGAATTTAAATTCAATGTAGAGGTTGCCTCTAACATTGCCTCTGAAAGTTCGGGTCCGGTTCCCTCTGAAGCGTCATAGTCGTTATCGATTCCATCGTAGGGGTTTCCCGGGCTTTCCAGAAAAGCCGCTCCAAAATATCCAACCGGGTCGGGTCCCCAATCCGGGGCCTTGTCATCGTCGTAATCGTAAAGATAAGCCAGGCCTTCCTCTTTGAGGTACTGGCCCGCGTCGTCTTCACCTTCACTTGCGTAATTGTTCTCTGTTTCTCCGACATTGTTCCCGATTTTAAAGGCATAGACCAATTTATTATGTTCGTGTGTACCGATGTTTTTGATATCCATCAGTGTGAATAATCCGTCATCCACCAGTGCATTGTTCCACTGAAAACCACGGCAGTACATGCGCAGCCCCAGACCTCTCCGCAGAGAGTCGGTACTGTCAGGATAGAAAGCAAACTCGTTGTTGGCATAATCATCCGAAACGAAGTAACTTTCTTCATCGGCATTTTGTTTGTCCCGTCCGAAATAACCGTTCCACGAACCTGCCCAGCCGCCCGGAGAATAGATGGGATTTTCCGGGTCTTTGATATCCGGCCAGTAAGCCGGCCACGCCCAGGGCCACTTGTTCATGGCGACTTTAGGTTGATCACTTTCTGTTTCCGGAGGATGGGGATTGTTAAAATTGGGAAGCGGAAGAAAGGTTCTCCATTTTCCATCCGGGCCGATATCGCCGGTAGAATATGCACTGGTATTGTTGGTTCCAGGACCCCTGACTTCGCTGACTACATGTTGAGTCTGATTGTTGATGTCGATGACTTCGGATCCCACGAACGTATTCCCGTCCAACATATAAATGTGTGCAGAATTAATGGGCCATTCCCCTCCGATATCTGGCGGTCTATTGTTAACACCCCAGGTTCCGTCGTTGTAAAATGTGGTCCGGAACAGGTTTCCTTCGTGCAGGCCACTGGCGTTGTTAGCAAAATCACCGTGCAGACCTTCCATCTGTGCATACAGACAGGCTGAAGAGAGGCCGCTTATGATCGTTATTAAAAATAATATTCGGAGTGTCTTTTTCATTTTGATGCTCTCCTCTATTTTTAGAAACCAAATGACATGCCGACCTGAACCTGACGCGGTGCTGCATGCCAGTCGGGATGATTAATATAATCTTCTACTGTACCTACACGTTTTGCATTGTAGCCTAATTTTACCGGATCAATCGTTGTGGTATAATCGGGACTGCCTGTATCGGTGTAAACGAATGTTTCATCCAACTGGTTAAAGAGATTGTAGACATTAAGGAATATGTTTATTTCAGCGGTTCCCAAACTAATCCGTCTGTTGATGTAGAGATCGACACTTTTGCGGTCTGTCATTCGGGCACTGTTTGTAACCAAACCGACCAAAGCTGTCTCTCCTGTGGTTCCTCCTGTCGCAAAAGTCGGTGTATAGGGCCTGCCGCTCCAGTACATACCGATGAGAGAAACCGTCCAGTTTTTTAATTGATAAATAATTGATCCATTGAATGTGTGTCTTTGATCCCATCCCATCGGAATCAGTGCAAGCCGGGGTTCGTTTTTATTTTGAATGGCAGTAAAAGCATCCCTCGGGTTGGAATAGGTTCCTTCAGCAATCTGATAAGTGTAATCCAGCCTTGCAGAGAAATTTTGCGACTGCCGTTTTTCCAATTTTAATGTGATACCGCGAACATTGGAATAGTCTCTGTTTTCATACTGGGTGTATTTCAAGCTCGGATTGACGGTTTCGACAAGCGGACTTGTACCGACCCAATTCCGAACATCCCGATAAAATATGGTAATATCTATGCCAATATTCTCTGCCAACTGCTGCTGCAAACCAATTTCGTACATGATGGTACGCTGCGGTTTTAAGTCCGCATTGCCGAAAATGTAATTGGTGCCGCCAGCAGGCAACACTTTGAAATCCGGATTTTCATAAAGGTAGCGAAAATCGGGAACCTGGAAGAAGTGGCCGTAAGAGAAGTGAATGACGCCTCTGTCTGTGATTGGATAAGCGATTCCAAGTCTCGGGCTGAGCGCCATTTTAGGATCTACTTTTTTTTGCATGAAGCTGCGTCTTTCATCGGGAGTATACTCTTCAAATCCGCGCTTCCATTCATCCACCTGTGGTGCCGAGAAGGTGTCCGGCGGTTCAACCCAGTTTTTATAGATATGTTCATCCTTTAACGGTGAATAGATACTTGGGTCGGTCGGATCTGCCTGTACATAACCGTTTGCATCAAAATAATCAAATCGCAGACCGATGTTGATATTCATTTCTTTCAGTTCAATTTTGTCCTGAATGTATGCGGAGAATTCTTTTGGTTTATTTATGTAATCACTTCGGTAATAGCTGGATGGATCGGGAATGGAAGGCTGGAACGGCGTGATTTCCTGTCCGTTCGCATCCAGTTTTGGACGGATTGTAAAACTGTGGAGCTCCAGTTCGTAGAGTCTCAGTTCGACTCCTGTTTTGATCTGATTGTATTTTTGTATCTGGCTTGTCAGATCCCATTTGCCTACCCAGTAGGAGGTGTTTCGTTTGAAATGCTCCATCTCTTGTCCGGTCTTATAAAAACTGCTTGGGGCCGGCTGGGAATTCGAATCGGGGTGGACATACCCCAGAGGACTGGTTGGATCGATCACCCATTCGTACTGTCTTTTCTGCTCTTTAGCCAGTACGAATTGAACGGAATCCGCAGGGATGGAAATGTCCAGGTAGTAATCCGGAAGTTCAGGCTCCGCAACTGTATCTTTGAGAACATGCACAAGATATTTAGGTGCGGCAAGCGGATCTTCGTAAACGTAGCGTTTATATTCTGTCGTGAATCGGTTAACCCGGAATTCATAGAATGTCGAAGGGGAGAGTATGTGATTCAGAGAAAAAATATGTGTGAAACTTTCACCTAATTCCGTGGGTAGTCCGCCGGGAGTGTACTTGAAATTGTGGCCGCTGAACGTATTCCGGGAATCCATATCGTTGATGTAGTTCGCACGATCGTTCTGCCATTTACTCCAGAAAATACCGTAGTTCAGTTTGATATTGGAACTGAGCTTATAAGTTAATTTGGCTTGTGTTGTGAATCTCTCGGTGGGTGACAGCGGTACAAGAGAACTGTCACCGGGTGTTCCCATAGGCGTGTACCATTCCCTGCCGTACAGAGCTCCTTCTTGAGAATAATATCGGCCGTTCAGGAAAAAACTCAGCTTATCATTTGTCAGAGGTACAGGACCGCTCAAGCTGAGTTCGCCATTGTAAGTCGGGTTGAATTTGGCTAAGGGATTTTCCGATTCACCGACAGCAACTGTCTGATTCGCCGCATTCTTAGTGATATCGACCTTTTTTAGAACGTCGAAAACACTGCTATGGCCCATATAATCACCAACGTATCCCGAGATTTCACCGGTATAACGCTGGCCGCCTTCTTTTGTAATGATGTTTACGATACCTGACATGGCTTGACCATATTCAGCATTAAATGTTCCGCTGACGACCTGGAGTTCCTGAACTGCCGAGTTTTCCACTGATACGCCCATTCCTCCGGCATAAACATCCGTTGTGGCGACACCATCGACCCAGTAAGCGACTTCTCCTGTTCTTCCGCCTCGGATGTGCAGATTATTACCATCTCGAATGATCCCGGCCTGTATTTGCAATACATCGTTAACACTTTGCACCGGCAATTTGGCGATTTCATCTGCTCCTACCGAAGAAAGAGCCGATGTCATGTCCGCACGAACGAGCGGCCTTTCGGCAACCACCGTGACAGTTTCATTTGCTTCAAGAACCGTCTGGCTCATGTTGGCATTAATGGTTGTTGTGAGGTCAATTGAGACGCGAACATTTGAGATTAAACTATTTTTGTAGCCCATCATGGTGAACCTTAAACTGTAAATACCGGGAGGGACATTCATTATTGTATAGCTGCCGTCCAGTCCCGTCGCGGCTCCCATTGAAGTTCCCTCGAGAACCACATTGGTTCCGGGTAAAGCTTCTTTTGTGTTCATGTCAACTACTTTCCCGGTTAGTTTTCCAGTAGTCCCTGCGATGAGCAGGTTCCCTGTGAAAAGAAAAATAGTGTAAAACAGGATGAGTGATACCACAATGTAGGTGTGCTTTTTCATATTGCTCACTCCTCAGTTATTATTGGTGATAAATTGTGGGAATAAATATATGTACGCATAAGATTAGCCGAAAAATTTCAAACCAGTTTAAATATTTTTATCTACAAAGTCAAGTTTTTTTTATTTCCCAAAAAGAAATTTATCCGCATCATTCAAATATTAAATGGAAACCATGACCGATGTCAAATCGAAAGCAATGTAAAATGCTTGACAAAATGTAAAAAATTTATATAATATAATGTTGACAATCGTGTCAGGACCAGTTTATTGGTTCGGACAGCAGTATTCCATATTCCAAATGTACTAACAGATAATGATACCGGCGGCAGGAATATACAGAAGTGAAAAATGGTTTTACTTTTTCTCTACTTAATTTATTGAGGTGAATGAGATGGTTGCACAAAAATCACGCGGCAAGGTTGTTGTGGTTGGAAGTTTGAATATGGATGTGGTGATGATTGTTCCTAGGCTTCCCAAACCAGGAGAGACTGTGGTCGGAGGGAGATTTTTCACCAGTTCCGGAGGGAAAGGAGTCAATCAGGCAATCGCAGCAAATCGTGCCGATGGTGATGTTACATTAATAGCCCGTGTGGGTGATGATATTTTGGGGCTGCGCGCTATTGAACAAATGAACAAGGATGGTATTCAAGTCGATCATGTCATCAAAGATGACAAAGCGTCTACCGGTTGTGCATCCATATTTTTAACGGAGCGGGGGGAAAAGTGCAGTGCGCTGGCTTCGGGTGCCAATGCAAATTTATCCCCCGAAGATATTGATTCTGTCAAAGAGACGATTGCAAAAAATGATGTCATGCTTATTCAACTGGAAACGCCTATTGAGACGATTAAAGCAGCAGCTTCCATTGCGACACAATATAATGTAAAGGTCATTCTTAAACCATCGCCGCCGCGTACTCTGAGCGATGATGTGCTTCGATATATTTCCATCCTGACACCCAACCAGAGTGAAATAGAACTGCTCACCGGGATTAAGATTCATGATCATCAGTCTGCAGAGGAAGCCGGACGGATGCTGATCGCCAAAGGAATAGAAACAGTTGTTCTGACACTGGGCGCCAAAGGATCGTTCCTTATTGATGCGAGCGGAGTGGAGCATGTTCCGAGTTTCAAGGTTAAAACGGTTGACAATACAGGAGTGGGTGATATTTTCAACGGTGTGCTGGCTGTGGCTCTTGCCGAAGGGAAAATCGTGCGGGAGGCTGTCCGATACGCCAGTGCAGCAGCTGCGTTGTCCGTGACCCGATTGGGGGGGCAAATTTCCGCGCCGAGAAAAGAAGAGATTGAAAAGGTTTCGATTTCGCTGCTTTATTAGTAGGTAGTATATTGTATATGGTATATAGTATATTGTATATAGTAACTCATTGTGCATAATTAAGACTGAGAACAACATTAAATTATTTCTAAATATCTATAAATATGTCATTTCGAACCGCCATCTTCATCGCGGTGAGAAATCTTTTAATAGTTGCTATTAGATTTCTCCCTTCGGTCGAAATGACAGTTATTATTATATTTACAAATCAGCATAGTGTATGAAATTGCTATTATGCACAACGGGTTATATAGTAGTAGTCTATTGTGGACAGTATACAAAGTAGATCAAGCTGGAAAATCATCCATAGGATATAATGACCTAATTACGAAATTATTATTTTACTATCCATCATTGATTTTACCAAACAAACAGATCGATATTTAAAAGGCAGACATGACCGAGACCGTTTATCGAAAAGTAGATCAAGAAATAATCCACCAATTCCAGCAAATTGTCGGTTCGGAACATGTGATAACGAATCGTGAGGATATGATTGATTACTCGCATGACGAATATGTAGGCGAGGAGATCCAAAATTATCCTGAAATCGTGGTTAAGCCCAAAACCACGGATGAGGTGTCGCAAATTGTCCGGGTGTGCAACGATGAAAAAATTCCGCTTACGGTCCGCGGTTCTGGAACCGGACTCTGCGGCGGTTCTGTTCCGATATACGGCGGCGTGATTTTGAGTTTCGAAAATATGCAGCGTATAATCGAAATCGATACAAACAATTTAACGGCCACCGTGGAAGCCGGCGTGATGCTCATGGATTTTTACGAGGGCCTCAAAGAATCCGGTTTGTTCTTTCCTCCGCATCCGGGAGACGAATCCGCCACGCTTGGCGGTGTGATTGCCACCAATGCCGGAGGCGCGCGGGCCGTGAAATACGGTGTGGTCCGCAATTTTGTCAAGGGGATCGAAATCGTTCTGCCGGACGGGGAAGTGATCCGTCTCGGCGGCAAGTTTGTCAAGAACAGCAGCGGGTACAGTCTCATGCATTTAATGGTGGGGTCGGAAGGGACTCTCGGAATTATCACGAAAGCCACACTTTCGCTGATGCCTCCGCCGGCAGTGGTTTTTACACTTGTGGCTCCGTTTCAAAATCTGAACGACGCCATCGGAACTGTTCCCGATATTCTGCGAAACAAGATTTTACCGATGGCCATCGAGTTTATGGAGAAAAAACCAATCCTGATCAGCGAGAAGTTTATTAACAAGAAATGGCCCTGCCCGGAGGGTGAGGCCCATCTTATGATCATCGTAGACGGCAGTTCGGACGATGAGGTCATGATGCTTGCCAAGGGGATCAGTGATATTTGTTTGAAACACAATGCCATGGATGTTTTTGTGGCCGACACGCCCCAGAAACAGCAGGGCGTTCTGGATATTCGCAGCCACACTTACGATGCCATTAAGAATTATATGCTTGAAGATCTCGACATCACTGTCCCTCGTGCGGACATCGCCAATTTTGTGAATGCTATTCACCGGGTTGAAGAGGAACACGGAATGTGGCTCCCCAGTTACGGACACGCTGCGGACGGCAATGTTCACATCCACATTATGAGCCATTTCTGGGAAGATGGCGTTTGGAGTAAAATTGATGACTGTCATGAGAAAGTGCCCGCCGTGAGAGAAACGCTGCACGAGCTGGGAAAGAAATACTGCGGCACAGTGTCCGGAGAGCATGGTATCGGCGTGATTAAAAAGGAATTTTTAAAATCCTTTCTAGGCCCGAAACAGATCGGATTGATGCAGTCGATCAAAAAAGTGTTCGATCCAAATAACATTTTAAATCCCGGGAAGATTGTGGATGTATAATCTTATGATCATAATACTCACTTTTTATTCTCCCCTTGAGGAGGGGATATTAAGGAGGGGAAGAAGCGGGTATTTTTATGAATGAATCGGAACAGAAATCTCTCATCGTCGAAATTGGGGAACGGTTATGGGCGCGCGGATTTGTGGCGGCCAACGACGGCAATATATCCGTCAGAATCAACCCCAGTGAAATTCTGGTCACTCCGACGGGTGTGAGCAAGGGCTTCATGATACCGGAGATGATTCTTAAACTAAATTTGAACGGTGAGCCGATTACCAAACATCCGGTATATAAACCTTCGAGTGAAACGAAGATGCATCTGGAAATCTATCAACAGAGAGAAGACATTCAAGCCGTGGTACACGCACATCCCCCTTATGCCACCGGTTTTTCCGTATCGGGCACTGCTCCCAATGCCTGCGTTCTTCCCGAAGCCGTACTGACATTGGGTGCCGTTCCGGTCGCTGATTATGGTACACCATCCACTCGGGAA
>Ga0315542_1001070_pt1 | contig 17279 bp, 16 predicted proteins | sample SalMarSW160120MG_FD_202541 | JGI IMG/M metagenome (GOLD analysis project Ga0315542, IMG submission 202541) | Salt marsh sediment microbial communities from the Plum Island Ecosystem LTER, Massachusetts, United States - Salt Marsh Sediment SW1601-20 ...
CAGCACGTTGTCCTCCGGGGTGGGCTCGGTGCCGCCCAGGTGCACCCACTCATCCGTCTCCAGCCATCCCACCTCGAGCCCGGCGTCGATGCGCCGTTGGAGATTGGGGAGGGCCCGCACCTCGGCGCCGGTCGGTTCGGTCATCGCCGCCATCACCGCCGGCTCGAGCTTCCACAGGCCGATGTCGGCGAGCGGCCCGCGGCCGTACCAGGCCTGCGTCACCCGGGCGCCTTCGGTGGTGACCCGCACGCTGGCATTGGCGTCGATGCCGCCCGGTGCGAGCGTCAGCACGTTGGCCGAGGAATGCTCGGCGACGGCCGCGAACAGCTCGGCCGTAACGTAGAGGTCCCCGAGCCAGATCACGGCGGGTCGGCCCGCGGGTAGCGCGCCCGATACCCGTGCCAGCGCGTGACCCGTGCCGCGCGCCTCGCCCTGCTCGACGTAGCGCAGCGGCATCCCGTCGTACTCGTCGCCGAAGTAGGCGCGCACCTGCTCCCCGAGGTGGCCGACGACGAAGGTGAGGCGGTCGTGCTCGGGGTCGACCGCTCCGGACGCGCGGAGGTTGCGCACCGAGAACTCCACGAAGGGGGTGAGGCCGACGGGGAGCATGCACTTCTGGAGGTAACGCCCCAGCCTTCCGAAGCGCGTTCCCTTGCCGGCGGCCAGACAGACGACGTCCATGCGGGCATTCACGCTACCACGTCCCTGACGGACATCGACCGGGATGGGGAGCATCGGGGAGCGCGGGCGCACGGAAAGGCGCGCCGGCTTCGCGCACGGCGCGCGTTCCAGACCGGCCGACGGCACAGAGCCCGCAACGGTCGGGACCGTCGGCTGGCTCGACCAGGGCGGCTCCGCAACGGTCGATCGCCCTTGGGGGGATCGGGCGGGGCCCGCCGCACGGAAGGCCCCCCAGCTGGGGCCATAGCGCCCCGCGAACCCTCGGCCGCAACCTACCAGGCCCTGTTGCCGGCGTGGACGGGGCGCAGCATGCCGTGGATCTCCCCTTCCGGGTAGTCCGTCGTGTGGATGTCGACGTACATGCGCTGCAGCTCGAGCATGGTCCTGTACTCGGGGGTCAGGGCCACCCGGCCTTGGAAGGTGCCCTCCGTCCCCCAGGTGGACTGGAGACCCCGGATCAGCGTGTCGAGGTGGTACATGCCAGGGTCGTGGTGCAGGTGCACGCCCTCGGCGAGGTCGGTTCGGATCGGGCTGGAGAGCCCGCTATAGGTGCCGTACAGGACGAGGTCGTTGCCCTCCACGTAGGCCTGGACCCAGGCCCTGCTTCCCGCCGCCGAGCTCACGACGGCGGCCAGCGTCTCACGTCCGGTGGCGATGTCGCAACAGCTCAGGTGGGCCTCGTAGACGACCGAGCCCGCCTCGGGAGGCTGTGCCATCGCCGTCGTCAGCACTACTCCCAGGAGCAGCGCCGGGGCCAGCAGACGTGCGAGCCCACGTGCCATGATGACCATCCCTTCCGGCGGCCGCAGCCGCCCGAACGAGGTCGAACGCTCTTTCATGGATGTGCACCGGGGCCTGCGACGTCCGCTCACGACGCCAGGTCGCCCCTCAACGGCTGACTGCGGCGGGCATGCGCACCACCCCCTGGCCCCTCCGTGAGGGGAGTTGCGGGCTCAACTCATGATGGGCTCCGTTCCCGGGCCGAGCCAGGGACAATCGGCCCTGGCCGCTCCGAGCGCGTCGTGGTACCGACCGTGCCCCCCGACGCGCTGGGGCGGCGCGCGACGTGACGATCCGCGCATCTCGTCTCGTCCCACGGTCCTGGGGCTCCGGACGTGGTATGCCCAATCCATGAACACGCTCGTAGTCGGTGCAGCGGGGCGGACGGGCGCGCACATCCTGCGCATGATGCTCGCCGCACACCTCGGACCGGTGCGCGGCCTGGTACGCAAGCCGGAACAACGCGACGCGGTGGCCGCGTTCGGGGCGGAGCCGGTGCTCGTGGATCTGGCGGAGGAGACCGGTGAGGACGGGTCTGCCGTGCTCGGCGAGGCCCTCGCCGGGGTCGACGCGGTGATCTACGCCGTGGGGGCGGGATCGGCCGCTCTGGCCGATGCCGTCGATCGTCGGGGCGCGGTGCGACTCATCGAAGCGGCCGGACGTGCCGGCGTCGGACGGTTCCTCCTGATCAGCTCGATGGGCACGGACCGTCCCGAGAGCATGCCTGCCGCCATGCGTCCGTTCCTGCAAGCGAAGCGTGAGGCCGAGGAGGCGCTGCAGGGTAGCGGCCTGGCGTGGACAATCGTGCGTCCGGGCGGGCTCACCGACGATTCGCCCACCGGTCGGGTACGTATCGCGCCGTCGCTCGGGACCGGCGGCACCGTGCCGCGCGCGGACGTTGCGCGCGTCGTCGTCGCCGCCCTGCGGCTGGGGGTGGCCGAGCGGCAGGGGTTCGACCTGCTCGCCGGAGACACGCCCGTGGACGAGGCGCTCCAAGGACTCGCGTCCTCGCAAGGGTGATGAGCGGGCGCTAGACTGGAAGCGCCGTGCCACCCGCGGAATTCGAGGAGGTGTCCATGATCGCCAAGGCTCCTTTCGGCAAGACGGGTCACCAGAGCACTCGGACCCTGTTCGGCGCCGCCGCGCTCAGCGACGTGACGCAGTCCGAGGCCGACCGGACGATGGAGCTGGTCCTGGATCACGGCCTCAACCACATCGACGTGGCGGCGAGCTACGGTGACGCCGAGCTGCGACTGGGCCCCTGGCTGGAGAAGCACAGGGGTGAGTTCTTCCTGGCCAGCAAGACGGGCGAGCGCGCCTACGCCGATGCGCGCGACGAGATCCATCGCTCGCTGGAGCGGCTCCGCACCGACCACCTCGATCTGATCCAGCTGCACAACCTGGCGGAGGAGGACGAGTGGGAGCTCGCCATGAGCGACGACGGCGCGTTGCGCGCCTGCGTCGAGGCGCGCGAAGAGGGGCTGGTGCGCTTCATCGGCGTCACCGGCCACGGCCTGGGGATCGCCGCCATGCACCGGCGCAGCCTCGAGCGCTTCCCGTTCGACAGCGTGCTCTTCCCCTACAGCTACGTGCTGCTTCGGGACGAGGGCTACCGTGCCGACGTCGACGCCTTGCTCGCGGTCTGCCGCGAGCGCGGCGTGGCCGTCCAGACGATCAAGTCGCTCACGCGCCGGCCCTGGGGGGAGCGGCACCAGACCCGTGCCACCTGGTACGAGCCGCTCGAGGAGCAGGCGGACATCGATGTCGCCGTGCACTGGGTGCTCGGCCACGAGGGCTTCTTCCTCAACACCGTCGGCGACATCCACGTGCTGCCCCGGGTGCTGGACGCGGCCGAGCGCTTCCAGGGGCCGGTCTCCGACGAGGCCATGCGCGCCGTGGTGGAGCGTCGCGGCATGGAGCCGCTCTTCAGCCGCTGAGACGCTCCTGGGCCCGAGCCAGACCCGACCCCCGCGTGGATCCGGGCCGGTCGCACCGCGGTTCGGGGGCGCCCGGGCGGGGCGCTCCCGGAAAGGGATCCGCCTTCCTAGGACCGTGCGCCCCGCCATAGAGCGGGCTGCAACGCGGCCGCATGATGGAGGGGTGGGCGACCGGCGACGAGGGGTCCCGTGGCGCGTGGCGGCTGGTGAGAACCGGTCACGTGCTCAGTGTGGTTTCGGTGGCCGACGGTCGGCCGGGGCCGCGCGGAGCGGGGCCGTGCCGTGAGCCCACGCCTGGCACTGTCCCTGGCGCTCAAGGAGATCCTCCGCAACAAGGCCCGATTCGTGTCGATCGGTGCCGTCATCGCGCTGATCACGACGCTGATCCTCTTTCTCGCCGGGCTGGGGGAGGGGCTGGCGCTCGGCAACCGGCAGTACGTGAGCGGCCTCGGGGCCGACCTCCTGGTCTATCAGCGCACGGCGGACCTGCAGATCGCGGCCAGCCAGTTCGACCGCTCCGCCGTAGCCTCGGTGCGGCGGGTGGGCGGGGTCGCCGATGTCGGTGCCATCGCCTTCTCGTCGACCGTCGCGGAACCGACACAGGCCCGTGCGCGCGGTGCGCCAGGGGTAAGTGGAGCCCGCGCCGCTGAGGCCGATGCGAGCACGGGGGCGAACGGCCTGCGGGTGTCGCTCATCGGGGTCGAGCCCGGGCGCCCCGGGGATCCGCCGGTGCTGGAGGGGTCCGGCTTCACGTCGGCGAGCGGCAACGAGGTGGTGCTGGGGCGGCAGGCGGCGCTGAGAACCGGCCTGAAGGTCGGCGACGTGCTGACGGTGCGCTCCACCCAGGGCGCGGTGGACGAGCGCTACGACCTTCGCGTGGTGGGGATCGCGGGTGGCCAGCAGTACCAGATCGCCCCGTCCATCCTCGTGCCGCTGGTGACGTTCGAGCGCATCAAGCCGAAAGCCAACCTCCAGGACGACCCGCGCGCCCTGCTGTTCAACGTCGTCGCCGTGAAGGGGGCCGCCGGCGTGGCACCCTCCACGCTTGCGCGGCGTGTCGAGAGCCAGGTGCGTTCGGTGCGCGCGGTCGACCTCACCACCGCCTACCAGAACATCCCCGGCTACTCCGCGCAGCAGAGCACGCTCAACACCCAGAGCGCCTTCACCCTGATCATCGGCATCCTGGTGGTGGGCGGGTTCTTCCAGATCCAGACGCTGCAGAAACTGGGCCAGATCGGCATGCTCAAGGCGATCGGCGCGTCCAACGCGCTGGTGGCGGGCGAGACGGTGCTCCAGATCGTGCTCGTCAACCTCGCGGGTGTGGTCGTCGGCGCGCTGGGCACGGCCGTCCTCGCAGCCACCTTCCCGGGGACGGTGCCGATCGTGTTCCAACGCGGGAACGTGCTGACCGCCCTGGTGGGGCTGCTGGTCATCGGGCCGCTGGGCGGTCTGGTGGCGCTGCGCGCGGTCCTCCGGGTCGAGCCGCTGCGGGCCCTGGGGTTGGGCAAGTGACGGGGCGCCGGCCGTGGGATCCGGGCCCGGATGCGGCGGCGACGGGCCGCGACGCTCGTGTCGGGGCGGGGGCGCCGAGCCCGGCGGCGAGCGGCAGGCAGGGGTCGACCCGGGGCGGAGGTGGAAGCGAGGCGCCGGCGCTGGTGGCCGAGGGCCTGCGCAAGACCTACGCCCTCGGGAGGCAGACGATCCGCGCCGTCGACGGGGTCTCGATGACGCTGCGGCGCGGGGAGTTCGTGGCGCTCGTGGGGCCATCGGGCTCGGGCAAGACGAGCATCCTGGCGATGCTGGCGGGGCTGCTCCGGCCCACCGAGGGGAGCGTCCACATCGCCGGCGAGGACCTGGGAGGGCTCGCCGATCGCCGGCTCGCCCGCTTCCGCCGGCGGAACATCGGCTTCACCTTCCAGCAGAACAACCTGGTGCCCTACCTGACGGTGCTCGAGAACGTCACCTTGATGCTCTCCCTCAACGGCCGCTACGACGGGGAGGGGGCGCGCCGCGCCCGGGAGCTGCTGGAGCGACTGGGTCTGGGCGACCGTCTACGCAGCCTGCCCTCGCAGCTCTCCGGCGGCCAGCAGCAACGCGTCGCCATCGCCCGGGCGCTCATCCACCAGCCCCCGGTGGTGCTGGCCGACGAGCCCACCGCCAGTCTCGACACCGAGCGCGCACACCAGGTGGTCGACACCTTCGCGAACCTGATCCATCACGACCGTCGCGCCGGGATCATGGTCACCCACGACCTGCGGATGTGCCGCGTGGTCGACCGCGTGGTCGTGCTGCGCGATGGCACGGTGGACCGCACCATCGAGGACCGCGCAGTCATCGAGCGGCTCGCGGAGGAGGCTCTCATATGACGTCGGCGGCGACCGGGCTACGGAGGCGACAATGCGGATGAGGCGAGCGATGCTGTTCCTGGCCATCGGCGTGCTGGTGGGCGTTGGAGGGACGACCGCCTACCGCCTGCTTGCGCCGGGCGGTGGCGCACCCGCGGCGCCGGCCGCGGCGCCCGAGGCCGTGCGTGAAGGCGCGCAGCGCGTCCTCGCCGGTGGGGCCCCCGGCGAGGACGGCTCCTCCGCGGCAAGGGCCGCGGCCTCTCGCGAGGGTGCTGTCGGTGCGTCGGTGCTGCCGGTGGCGACCTTCGCCGAGGGCGAGGTGCACCCTCGCCGCACGGCCGATCTGGCCTTCTCCGTGGCCGGCGTGGTCTCGCAACGACTCGTCGAGGTCGGCGACGAGGTCGAGGCAGGAGCGCCGCTGCTGCGCCTCGACAGCTCCAACGAGCAGGCGCTGCTGCGGCAGGCGGAGGCGGCCCTGTCGGCGGCCGACGCCCAGGTCGGGGTGGCGCAGGCGGCGGAGATGGCGGCGCGTCAGCAGGTGGCCGCGGCCGATGCCGGCGTGGCGGTCGCCAAGGCACAACTCGACGCCGCCGAGGCGTCGGCCAAGCTCACCCTGCACGAAGCGGCCAACACCATTGCGCGGGCCGAGGCGCAACGTGCGGCGGCCGCCGCCGCGGTGACGCAGGCCGAGGCCGCGTCCGGGCAGGCTCGCGCCGCGGCCGAGCAGGCGACCGCCGCCGTGAAGGAGGCCCGGGCTCGGCGTGATCAGGCGGCCGCCGGCCGCGACAGCGCCGCGCTGGCCGTGGAGCGACGCACCTTGCGCGCGCCCTTCGCCGGCCGCATCCTGGCGATTCCGATCGAGGTGGGGGAAGCCGTCGGCGCCGCAGGGCCGGCGGCCGCGCCCGCCGGCGGTGGCGGGAGCGAGTCCGTGGTGCGGCTCGCCGACACCAGCGCCTGGCTCGTCGACACCACCAACCTGACCGAGCTCCAGGTCGTCGGCGTCCAGGTGGGCCGTCGCGTCGTGGTCGAGGTGGACGCACTCCCTGGGCGCGCATTCGTCGGCGAGGTGGAGCGCGTGAGCGGGGCTTCGCAGATCGTCCGTGGCGACGTCACCTACGTCGTCACCGTGCGCATCCTCCCCGACGGTGCGGCCCCGCGCGATCTCGGCCTGCTGCGGTCGGGCATGACGGCGGTCGTGAAGGGGCTGGTGCGTTGAGGGAGGGGGCGTGTCCCGCGCGGGCCGCGCAGGCCGCTGGGCTCAACGCGCGGTGTTCCCGCCGTCGACCGGAAGAGCCACCCCGGTGACGAAGCTCGCTGCGTCGCTGGCGAGATAGGTTACGGCCTCCGCTACCTCCTCGGCCCGACCAACGCGGCCCGCGGGCAAGGCGGCGCCCAGGGCCGCCAGCTCGGGCCCCGGATTCTCGGCATCGCGGAAGTAGCCGTCCTGGCGCCATCGCTCCACGTAGGTGTCGCCTGGGCAGACGGCGTTCACGCGGATGGTCTCGCCGGCGTGATCGAGCGCCATCGCCCGGGTGAGCTGCACCACCGCGCCCTTGCTGGCGCAGTAAGCGGCGGCGCTCGGCCCGCCCACCAGGCCCCAGTCCGAGGCGACGTTGACGATGGCGCCTCCTCCGCGAGCGCGCAGCTCGGGGAGGACCAGGCGGCTCATGCGCCAGACCGCCGTCACGTTCAGGTCGAAGACGGCCGCCCACGTCCCTTCGCTCGTTTCCTCGGCCGTGCCCCGCACGACCATGCCCGCGTTGTTGACCAGAACGTCGATTCCGCCGAGGAGGTCGCGAGCCGAGCGCACCGCGGCGGCGCAGTCGTCGGCTCGGGTGTGGTCGGCTGGAATGTAGTCGGCCCCGACGGCGTCCGCCAGAGCACGCCCCAGCCGGTCGCGGCGCCCCGTGAACGCCACGTGCGCGCCGCGGCGCACGAACAGGCGGACGATCGCTTCGCCGATGCCGCTGGTGCCGCCCGTGACGAGGGCGGCCTTGCCCTGCAGGATCATGCACGAGTATAGCGGCGGCTCCTGGCGCCGTCCGACCGCCGTCCGACGGCCGTATGATCGCCCCCTGATGAGCGACGCCATCGACGACGCCACCATCCACGACCTGCTACAGCGCGCTCGCGACGACGAGGGCGCCTACCTCGCGGACCTCGAGGCGCTGGTCCGCATCGAGACGCCGTCCGGCCACCTCCCCGGCCTCGAGCGTGCCGCGAGCTGGCTCCAGGACGCCTTCGACAGGGTAGGCGAGGTGACACGCGAGGACACCTCCGCCGGACCGCTGCTCTCGGTGCGCTGCGCCGGCCGGGGCGCCCGGGTCGTGATCCTGACGCACTACGACACGGTGCAGCCCGTCGGGTCCTGGCCCGAGCTGTGGCGCATCGACGGAGACCGCATCTTCGGGCCCGGCACCAACGACATGAAGGGCGGGCTGCTGTTCGCACTGCACGCACTCCGCATGCTTGGCGCCGAGCGGCGTCCGCAGGTGGAGGTCCTGCTCACGCCCGACGAGGAGGTGGGCAGCGCGGCCAGCCGCCCACGCATCGAGGCGGCCGCCGGCAGCGCCGACGCGGTGCTCGTCCTGGAGGCGCCCACCAACGAGGGCGATCCCAAGGTCGCCCGCAAGGGCGGCGGCCGCTACCGCATCACCGTCCACGGCCGGGCCGCGCATCAGGGCGTCGAGCCCGAGAAGGGCGTCAACGCCGTGGTCGAGGCGGCGCACCAGGTGCTGGCGCTGGAGCGCATCAGCGATCCGGAGCGCGGATCCCGGCTCGGCGTCAACGTCATCCACGGAGGAACGGTGGTCAACGTCGTCGCCGACCGGGTGGAGGTGGAGGTGGACGCGCGGGCCTGGACGCTGGCCGAAGGGCGGCGCCTCGACGCGGCGTTGCACGGCCTCGAGCCCGTCCTTCCCGGAGCACGGCTCGAGGTTGCCGGCGCGTTCGCGCGGCCCCCCATGGAGGCGCTCCCCGGCACCATGGCGTTGTTCGAACGGGTACAGCGGATCGGTCGGCGGTTGGGGCTGGACCTGGCCCAGGGCCGCGTCGGCGGCGCCTCCGACGGCAACTTCACCGCGGCGCTCGGCATCGCTACGCTCGACGGGCTCGGTCCCGTGGGGTTCGCCGATCACACCCGGGAGGAGCACATCCTGCGCTCCGAGGTGCCCGAGAGGCTGGCGTTGCTGGCGGCCCTCCTGGCGGAGTTGTCGATGGGCTCAAAGGCCGGCCGCGGCTGAGGCGCTCATCCCCACCAGCAGCCAAGGAGAGTCAGGGCGCGCCAACGCGCGCCCCTCCTCCTTGTGCCTGCTGCCCCCCACGGTTTCATCTGAAACGATACGCCTTTTCGGACGCGTTGCGTCAATAATCGGAGCAAGGTTTGTACCCGTTTCGTCCGTCGCCGTCGTAGAGGGCGCTAAGCGGCACGGCGGCCGTGGCGGCCGGAGCCCGTCCAACGGGTGCGGATTGCGTCCACATGAGAGGCCTCGTGCGCCGCGAGGCGGCCCTCATCGGCCAAGGGTCAGGCGCTTCGCGGCTCGAGGGCCGCGTTCCGGGTCGGATCCATGATCAGCTCGCGATAGATGCGTCCCATCGTCTCGGGGGGGTAGGGCATGTCGTGCGTCAGCCACCACTCGATCAGCACCATGAACGAGCGGATGATGTGTTGCGCCGCGACCTCGAGGGGGACGACGCTTCCCGGTCGGGTGGCGAAGCTCTTGTAGATGCTCGCCTCGCCCACCTCGAGCGCGCGGCCGAGCAGGTCGACCGAGCGCTGGCTGGCCAGCAGCACGCGATAGAGGGGGGCATGGGCCTTGGCGTGGCGGAACACCAGCGTGCCGGTGCGCTCTGCGTCGTCGTCGGCCGACACCGGCTCGAGCCGCTCCATCAGCCCGTCGAGCACCTCCTCGAGGAGGTCCCGGAGCAGCGCCTCCTTGTCCGCGTAGTGGCGGAAGAAGGTGGCGTAGCCGATATCGGCGCGCTCCGTGAGGTCGCGGATGGTCACCGCGTCGTAACCCTGCTCCAGCGTCAACTCGACCAACGCTCGCCCGAGTCGGCTCCGCGTCCTCTGGACGCGCAGGTCGGGTCGGCGTTCGGTTGCAGCCTGGTTCGCCATCGCCACGATGAGTATAGCCGTCCCCGCGCGGGGAACGCTTCCCAATGCCCGTGTCGCGCCCCCGCCCCCGCCCCGTCGGGCCCGGGGCCGCCTGTCGTGAGCCAGCGTGGATATCATGCGACACCCTGTATCATAAAGTCGTGTCCCTCCAGGAGCTCCCTCCCCGTTCCGCCACGGTCGCCGCCGGTCGTGCACGCCGTAGCCAACCCGCCCACGACCCGTACGATCCAGCCGCTCCCGCCTTCGAACGCCGCTCGGACGGGAGCGTGGTGGTGCGGTCGGCCTCCCTGGCACAGGCCGTGCTCCGCGCCGGAGGAGCCGTGCGCCAGGCGGGCTTCAATGCCGAGGCCATGGAGCGTGGCGGCCTCCGCCTGAGGAAGCCGATCCTCTTCCAGGAGGGTCGCGAGCACCGCGATCAGCGGGTCGCCATCGCCCCCTACTTCACGCCCAGAGCGGCGAGCGAGCGCTATCGCGGGGTTGCGGAGGTCGCCGCGGACGAGCTGCTGAGCGAGTTCCGCTCCGCCGGCGGGGGCGATCTGAGCGCTTTCGCGATGCGGCTGGCGGTACGGGTGGCGGCCGAGGTCGTCGGCCTGACCGACAGCCTGGACGGCCGCATGGACCGCCGCCTGGACGCCTTCTTCGCCCTCGAACCGGAGCCCTTCTCGTGGCGGCCGCGCCGACTGCTGGCCTTCGCGCGCGTGCAGAGCGCGATGCTTCGCTTCTACTGGCGCGACGTGCGGCCCGCCGTCGGCGCGCGACGGCGTCGGCGCCGCGACGACGTGATCTCGCACCTGCTCGACCAGGGCTACCGGAACGCCGACATCCTCGTGGAGGCCGTCACCTTCGGGGCGGCAGGGATGGTCACCACGCGCGAGTTCATCAGCATGGCGGCCTGGCACCTTCTCCAGGACGAGGCTCTTCGGCGCGACTACCTCGCGCGTGACGCCGACGGGCGCAAGCGCTTCCTGGCCGAGGTGGTGCGCCTGGAGCCGGTGGTCGGGCACCTGCTCCGGCGCGCCGAGCGCCCCCTGGAGCTGGAGGTGGACGGGCGCACGGAGACGATCGCGCCGGGCACCTTGATCGACGTCGACATTCGCTCGGCCAACGCCGACGCGGCCGCCGTCGGCGACCGGCCGCTCGAGCTGGTGCCGGACCGCGAGCTCCGCATGCGCGGATTGCAGCCTTATGGGCTGTCCTTCGGCGACGGCCACCACCGCTGCCCGGGGTCGTTCCTGGCGCTGGAGGAGGCCGACGTCTTCCTCGAGCGCTTGCTGCGCCTGCCCGACCTGCGCATCGTGTCGGGGCCGGCGCTGCGCTACAGCGAGCTGGTCCAGGGCTTCGAGCTGCGGGCGTTCAAAGTGGCCACGGGCTGACGGGCCGGGTGCCGTAGCCTTGCGCTTCGCACGGCGCGGACTGGCGCTGCCTCGTCCAGGCTAGGCGGGCACGCGCTTGACGTCGACGTACACGCCCTCGTCATCGATCACGACCTGCTCGCAGAGCGTTTCGTAGCGGCCGAAGTCCACCAGCGCGTTGGCGAAGCCCTCGGCGGAACGCAGGTCTCGGAACGGTCCGACGCGGCAGTCGATCTCGCCTTCCCAACGATTGGGCGGCAGCACGCGGTTCGGGGAGCGCTGGACATTGGGGGACGCGACCATTCCGACCTCCTTCCGCACGCCGGGCGACGGGCGGTCTCTGCTCATCATGCGGCCCCAGGGTTGGACTGCCATGAGGTGGGGGTTAGTTGAGCGTCCGGTTCCGGCGGTAGGCTGGGCGCCACGCGGCCCTGCCCGGAACGGGCCGGGGGTGGCACCGGCGAAGGCGCTGCGCCCGGCGGTGCGGGGCGGCCGGGAGGCGAGCATGGACTTCGAAGGCAAGCGTGTGCTGGTGACCGGTGGCGCGCGGGGCATCGGCCGGGCCATCGCGCAGGCGTTCGCCCGGCGCGGCGCCCGCGTGGCGATCGGCTACCGCGACAACGAGGCGGCGGCGGAGCAGGCGTTGGGATCGTTACCGGGAGAGGGGCACGTGTCGCTTGGCGGCGACCTGGCCGACCCCGCCATCGCCCGGCGCGTCGTGGAGGGCGCCATCGAGGCGCTGGGAGCGCTCGACGTGCTCGTGAACTGTGCCGGCATCGGTCTCCACCACCCCCTCGACGAGGTGGGCTACGACGCCTGGCAGGAGGCGTGGAGCCGCATCCTGGCGGTGAACCTGGTGGCGCCCGCCAACACCTCGTACCTCGCCGCTCGGCACATGATCGAGCGCGGCGGCGGGCGCATCGTCAACGTGGGTTCGCGTGGGGCGTTCCGAGGGGAGCCCGACCAGCCGGCCTACGGCGCCAGCAAGGCCGGGCTCCACGCCATGAGCCAGTCGCTGGCCCAGCACCTGGCGCCGCACGGCATCGGCGTGGGGGTGGTGGCGCCCGGCTTCGTCGAGACGGACATGGCGCGCTCGCGCCTGGAGGGCCCGGGTGGCGACGCCATCCGCGCGCAGAGCCCGCTCGACCGCGTGGCCCGGCCGGAGGAGGTGGCCCACGCCGTGCTCTTCCTCGCATCCGACGACGCCTTCTTCTCGACCGGAGCGATCCTCGACGTGAACGGGGCGTCCTACCTGCGGAGCTGAGCAGCGTTCAGCACCCGTGGCAGCAACGCCAGCGAGGCCACCTCGAGGACCGTCGAGAACGCCACCAGGTAGGCCGGCCCCAGCTCGTAGAGGCCCCCCATCGCCAGGCTTCCCACCATCCAGGCGGTGCCGAAAGCGGCGTCGAAGAGCCCGTAGGCGGTGCCCCGCCGCCCGGCCGGGGTCAAGTCTGCCACCGCCGCACGCATCAGGCTCTCCTGCAGCCCCAACGCCGCGCCCCACACGGCGGCCCCCAGCACCAGCAGCCACGGCGCCTGCGCCAGGAACAGCAGCGGAGCGCTCGGCAGCGTGAGCAGCGGTAGCGCGGCGACCACCCGCAGGCCGAAGCGGTCGTACAGGCGGCCGACGAGATAGGCGGCGCCGGCGTCCACCCCCATCGCGAGGGCGAAGAGCAGCGGGATGGTGGCGGGCGGAAGAACGGCCGCGCTCCCGAAACGGAAGGCGATCAGCGCGAAGTGGGCGAAGCCGGCCACGGCGAGAGCGGCGAACGCCAGGTAGCGCCAGTACAGGGTGGAGAAGCCGCGGGTGTCGAGTCGGCGGACGTCGTGGCGCTCGCCTTCGGGCTCGAGCCCCCGCACGCGCAGGAGCACCACCAGGGCGGCCACCGCCGGGATCACCAGCACCCCGAACCCCAGCCGGTAGCCGGAAAGCGCCACCGCGCCGGCGACCACCAGCGGGCCGACCAGGGCTCCGATCTGATCGAGCAGCTCGTGCAGGCCGAACGCCCGGCCGCGACCGAGCTCGGTGCTGGCGCTGGCGAGCAGGGCGTCTCGCGCGGGCGTGCGCACGCCCTTGCCGAGGCGCTCCGCGAAGATCAGGCCGGCGGCCGGCGCCACGGCGCCCGTGAGCGCGATGGCGGGCACTGCCAGCAGGTTGATGGTGTAGCCGGCGATGACGACGGCCCAATGGTGGCCGCGCCGGTCGATGTAGCCCCCGGAGAACAGCCGCAGCCCATAACCGAGGAACTCGCCGACGCCCGCTACCGCGCCCACCAGCAGTGGCGTGGCTCCCAGCACCCCCAGGTAGGGGCCCACGATGCTGCGGCCGCCCTCGTAGGTGAAGTCGGCGAACAGGCTGACGATGCCGATCCCGACGATGAAGCGCCAGGCCAGGGCATCTCGGGTGCGCGCGTTCATGGTGGGCCGGAGCAGCCGGGCCGCCGCCTGCTGAACCTCAGCGGTCCTCGACCGTTCGCTCGCCACGCTTCGAGCGAAGCACCAGGATCGTCACCACCACGCCCGCGAGGAGGGGCAAGCCGACCAGCCACAGCAACCAGCGTACGACCGAGCGGGAGCCGGTGTTGACGGGCGGGAAGGTGAAGTCGAGGCTGCCATTGGGCGCCGTGCCACCGATCTGGAGCGCGACCTTGGCGGTGGTGTCCTCGTTCTTGTAGGTGCTGTCGCGCACGGTGAGGGTGTAGGTGCCGGCGGCGGGCGCGTCGAACGAGGCGCGGTAGGTACCGTACGGCTCCTTGTACTCCTGGAAGGTCAGCGCGACGGGCGTGGCGCCGGGACGGTTCGCCGGGACCAGCGTGCCGCTCAGCTTCGCTCCCTCCACGGGCGACCTGGCAGTGGTCGCCAGGTCGACGGTGATGACGAGCGACGCGCCGGGGCGCGGCGGGTCGGGGGTGAGCGTCACCGATCCCAACACGAGGGTGCCGTGGGCGACGGCGGTGGGCGCCAGCAGCAGCGCCAGCATCGCCAGGAGGGCGAGGGCGCGCCTCCTAGGCCGCCGGCGAGCGCCGGGCGGGATCGTGGGTTCGGGGAACGGGGAAGTCCTGGGCATGGCGAGCTCCGTCGGGCGGGCCCCGCCTGCGCGGCGGCCCTGCGTGGCGCGACGATACCAGGCGTACCTCGCCCGGCGCCGGGCCTCTCGAACGCGGCGCCGCGTGCGGCGCGCGACCTAGCGCGGGCCGCACGGCCGTAAGAATGAGCGCGGATTCTCGACAGCCGCCGTGGACGGGGCAGCCCCCCGGTTGCAGGCGGACGTCACGCCAGGATCGAGAGGAGCACGTATGCCGACACGTCGAGCCAGCGCACGCTGGGAAGGGACCCTCCAGCAAGGAACCGGGACCATGAAGCTGCAAAGCGGAGCCTTCGAGGGCCGCTACAGCTTCTCCTCGAGATTCGAGGAGGGCACCGGCAGCAACCCCGAGGAGCTGATCGCTGCCGCGCACGCCGGTTGCTTCAGCATGGCGTTGTCCGGCGGCCTGGGCCGCGCCGGCTTCACGCCCGAGTACGTCTCGACCCAGGCCGCCGTCAGCATCGAGAAGCAGGAGGCGGGCGGCTTCAAGATCACCAAGAGCCATCTGACGTGCGAGGCCAAGGTTCCCGGCATGAGCCGCGAGGCGTTCCTCGAGGCGGCCGAGGCCGCGAAGGCCGGCTGTCCGGTGTCGACGGCGCTGGCCGGCGTCGCGATCACACTCGACGCGAAGCTGATCGACTGAGGGCCGACAGAGGCGGGTGCGTCCCGGTCGACGCGCCCGCCGGTCGGCCCCAGGTTGCCCCGCGTCAGCGCTCGCCGTGGCGGTCGCCGCGGGCCGAGGCGTAGAGCGGGGCGGCGCGGCCCAGCACGACCAGCGTCGCCAACAGGGCCAGCGCCACGGCCAGGAACACCGGCGCGAAGCCCAGCGCGCCGATGAGCGCACCGCCGAGCAGCGGGAACAGGAGCCGCGGCGCGGTCAGCGTGCCGACCAGGCCCCCGTAGGTCGGCCGGGCCGCATCGGGTGCGATATCGACGAGGACGTTGTTGAACGACAGGTTGCGGCTGTTGACGGCGGCCCCGACCAGCAGGAACACCAGCGCGTACTGGCCGGGCGCCCAGCGGGCGAGGGCCAGGGCGGTCGGCGGCAGGGCCAGGCCGAGGGCGAGGCAGGCGCGCAGCACCGACGGGCTGCCGTGCCGGTCGGAAAGCCAGCCCCAGGCCAGGTTCGAGGCCGCTCCGCCCACCACCTGCAGGATGATGAAGGTCCCGATGGCTTCCGGCCCGGCGTGCAGGCGCGTCTGGGCGAGCGTGACGTAGAACGGCAGCAGCATGAGGTGGAGGCCCGCCAGGTTCTCCACGACGACGAGGCTGCGAAGGGCCGCGTCCCCTCGCCACAGCCGGCGCAGGTCGCCGAGGTAGGCGCCGAGCGGCGGACGGCGTGGCGGTGCGCCGTCCGGCTCCCGCAGGCCGAGGAAGCCGAGCCCGGCGACCGCCAGGGCGACCCCCGAGCCGAAGAACAGCAGCGCGTAGTTGCGCGGGAAGGCGAACGACGGGTGGGCCAGGATCGCGCGCGCCAGGAAGCCGGCGCCGAGGGCCGCGAGTCCGCCCAGGAACTGCCGGCTGGCGTAGAAGCGGCCGCGGAGGCCGGCCCGCACGCTCTTTCCCACCATGTCCACGAAGGCGACGCTGCCCAGGCTGCCGCCCACCGCGAAGGCTGCCAGAAGCGCAAACAGCGTGGCCAGCAGCAGGGTGTGGGAACGGTCCGCCCACAGGAACGTGAGCCCGCCCAGCGCGAGCCCCGCCAGCGCCCGGCTGAATACGGCCACCAGAAGGAACGGCTTCTTGTGGGCGGCGCCCTCCACCCAGTGCGAGAAGAGCAGCTGGGGGACGACCTGGCCGGCGAGCAGCAGGCTCGTCATCAGACCCACCAGCACGGGAGAGCGCGACAGCAACGCCGCGTAGGCGGGGAGCACCGTCGAAGGGTCGGCCAGCGCCGCCCCCACGGCGAAGAAGACGCCGTGCCAGACGAGAGCCGTGAAGTTCCAACGCGCATGTTCGGGCCGGCGGCCCGTGGACGCGGATGCCATGGCGATGGGCGTGGGTGGGTGAGGCCCTGCCCCTCCGGTGGAACCATCGTACGTCGCCAGGGGCGCGTCGCAGCGGCCGCCCGCGGTCCGTATCGGGACGCGTCATGCTCCACCGCTTCGCCCGCTAGGGCGGCGGTACGCTCGGGGGTGGACGGTTCGCGGTGGCGCGACGGCACGCCTCCGGTCGCGCGACCGCACCGCGCGATGGCGGGAGGCGAGAGGAGCAACGATGCCAACGACACGACTCGATACCACCGAGCTGGGACGCACAGGCCTGGAGATCACGCGGGTCGGCTTCGGTGCATGGGCGATTGGCGGGGGAGGTTGGGAGTTCGGCTGGGGCCCACAGGACGACGCCGCGTCGATCGCGGCGATCGAGCGCGCGCTGGAGCTGGGCGTCAACTGGATCGACACCGCTGCCGGCTACGGCTTCGGGCGCTCCGAGGAGGTCGTCGGACGCGCGCTCCGGGGCCTGAAGAATCACGAACGGCCGCTGGTCTTCACCAAGTGCTCGCTGCTGGAGGGACCGGGAGGCAAGGTCGTGCGGGTGCTGAAGCGGGACTCGATCCTACGCGAGGCCGAGGACAGCTTGCGGCGTCTGGGAGTCGACGCGATCGACCTGTACCAGATCCACTGGCCGATCCCCGAGGCGGACATCGAGGAGGGCTGGTCGGCGCTCGCGGAGCTGAAGGAGCAGGGGCTGGTGCGGCACATCGGCGTGTCCAACTTCGACGTGGCGCAGCTCGAGCGGATCCGTGCCGTCGCCCCGGTCGAGACGCTGCAACCGCCCTTCTCCCTCATCGTGCGCGGCGTCGAGGACGAGATCCTGCCGTACGCCGAACGGCAGGGCATCGGGGTCATCGTCTACTCGCCGATGGGTTCCGGCCTGTTGACCGGAACCATGACGCAGGAGCGCATCGCCGGGCTCCCCGACGACGACTGGCGCAAGACGGCGGCCGACTTCCAGGAGCCGAAGCTGTCCGAGCACCTCGCC
>Ga0315542_1001071_pt1 | contig 17274 bp, 10 predicted proteins | sample SalMarSW160120MG_FD_202541 | JGI IMG/M metagenome (GOLD analysis project Ga0315542, IMG submission 202541) | Salt marsh sediment microbial communities from the Plum Island Ecosystem LTER, Massachusetts, United States - Salt Marsh Sediment SW1601-20 ...
CTCGCCCAGGAAGAAACCTACCTGCGGTACATGGAGCAGAAAGTCGACACCTTCGTGAGCGAGATCGATCGCGCCCGCAACCTCTACGACACCATCCTCATCGACTGTCCGCCCGGAATGAACGCCTGCACCCGGGCCGCGCTGCTCGCCTCCCAGAGCTATCTGGTGCCCGTCCAGGCGGAGGAGCTCTGCCGGATCTCCATCTCGCGCCTGCTGGAGTTCATCCGCACCTTCGAGGAGGCGGCCTACGCCGAGACCGCGCCGGCCGGTTCCGCCCGGTCCCGGAGCGGCCTGCGGCTGGAAGGTCTGTTCCTGACCATGGTCAACGCGCGGACGCGCATGAGCAGACACGTGACCGAGCGGGTGAGCGAGGACCATGCCGGACAGCTCCTGAACGCCAGCATCCCGCGGACCACCCGCCTGGCCGAGATGGCCCTGCGCGGCAAGCCGGCCGTGATCTACGACCGCAGATCGGCCGGCAGCCGCGCCTACTTCGACCTGATGGACGAGCTGATGGCCCGCCAGGTCATGCGGCGCATCGCGGCCGCGCAGAAGGCCGCCGCGGCGGAACATGAGCGGGAGCGCGATCAGGCGACGACCGAGGAGCGGGACATGGTGACACGCGAGGCTGGCTCCGCCCGCGGCATGGAGCATCTGCTGGCGGAGCTGCGCTCCTCAGCCGCGGCGAGCGGAGCCCTCTCCGGCGGCCTGGAGAGCGAGGAGGTCCCCGAGCTGGTGTCCCTGGACGAGCTGCTCGCGGAGGAGGAAGGGAAGGACTGGGACGACGCCGAGTGTGACGAGCCGCGCTGGGGGCTCAAGCGCGAGGCCGACGGCCGTTACCATTGAGGGGCGTCCGGGCCGCCGCTCGCCGTCAGGCGCTCGGCGATGAGGAAGGGCCCGCGCGCGGGCCCTTCCTGCCGCTCCCGGCCGACCGCCACCGGATTCACTCGCCGTACTTGGCGATGATCTGGTCCTTGGTCTTGCCGAGGATCTCGTACTTCCCGCCCACCTTCTCGAACGCGGCGATGGCCTTGTCTAGGTGCTCCTTCTCGTGGGCGGCCGAGAGCTGGACGCGGATCCGCGCCAGGCCCTTGGCCACGACCGGGTAGAAGAAGCCGATCACGTAGATGCCCTCGTAGTACATGTCGCGTGCGATGTCCTGGGACAGCTTGGCGTTGTAGAGCATGATCGGCACGATGGGATGGTCACCCGGCTTGATGCCGTAGCCGATCGCGGTCATCTTCTCGCGGAAGTACTTGGTGTTCCACTCCAGCTTGTCGCGCAGCGTCGTCGTCTCGGTGAGCATGTCCACGACCTGGATGGCCGCGCGCACCACCACGGGGGCCAGGCTGTTCGAGAACAGGTACGGCCGGGAGCGCTGGCGCAACATCTCGATCATCTCCTTGCGGCCCGAGGTGAAGCCCCCGGAAGCTCCGCCCAGCGCCTTGCCCAGGGTGCTGGTGATGATGTCGACGCGTTTCATGCAGTTGCGGTACTCGTGCGTGCCGCGGCCCTTCTTGCCCAGGAAGCCCGTGCAATGGCTGTCGTCGCAGGCCACGAGGGCGTCGTACTTCTCGGCCAGGTCGCAGATCTTGTCCAGCTGGGCGATGGTGCCGTCCATGGAGAAGGCGCCGTCGGTCATGACCAGGCGGTAGCGGGCTCCCTCGGCCTCCTTGAGCTTGGCCTCCAGGTCGGCCATGTCGTTGTGCTGGTAGATGTAGCGCTGGGCCTTGCTCAGACGGATGCCGTCGATGATGGAAGCGTGGTTCAGGGCGTCGGTGATGATGGCATCCTCGGCCTTCAGGAAGACCTCGAACAGGCCGCCGTTGGCATCGAAGCAGGACGAGTAGAGGATGGTGTCGTCGGTGCCGAGGAAGGCGGAGATCTTCTGCTCCAGCTGGCGGTGAATGTCCTGCGTACCGCAGATGAAGCGCACCGAGGACATGCCGTAGCCGTGCGACTTCAACCCGGTGTGGGCCGCCTCGAGCACCTGCGGATGGCTGGACAGGCCGAGGTAGTTGTTGGCGCAGAAGTTGATGACATCCTGGGTGGGAGCCCGCTCGGGGTACTCGACGTCGATGTCCGCCCCCTGGGGACCATGGATGTACCGCTCCTCCTTATAGAGCCCCGCCTGACGAACCTCGGCGAGTTCCTTGATCAGATCTTCCTTCATCTTCCCGTACATGGCTGCTCCTTGGGCAGGGTCCTCAACGAATTGCCGGCTGCGGACTTGCGGCAAGAGAGGATACCATAGACCGCGCCGCTGGCGGCGTCAAGAGCCGGCGGCGGGACGCCGGCGGGCGCCGCCCTTCTACGGGGTTGATTCCGACTTCCGGGGCCACTACATTCCGGGGTCCAGCGACGGTCCGGAGCACAGGCGGGGGACAGCAAAGGAGAGCGGGGCGATGAAGAAAGAGATGAAAAAGATCCTGGTGACCGGGGCCGTGGGCCAGATCGGCTCGGAACTGACCCTGGAGCTGCGTCGCCGCTTCGGCGCCGAGAACGTGATCGCCACCGGCCGCAAGACCGAGCCCTCCGCCGAGCTGCGGGATTCGGGACCCTTCCACTTCATCGACGTCACCAGCATCGCGAGCGTCGAGGAGATCGTGAAGAAGTACGCCATCGATACGGTCTACCACATGGCCGCCATCCTCTCCGCCGTCGGCGAGAAGAACCCCCAGCTCTGCTGGAGGGTCAACATGGACGGCACGCTCAACATCCTCGAGCTGGGCCTCAAGTACGAGATGGCGCGCATCGTCATCCCCAGCTCCATCGCCGTCTGGGGCGCCGGGGTCCCTCTGGACGCCACCCCGCAGGAGAGCGTGCTCAAGCCGACCACCATGTACGGCGTCACCAAGGTGTGCGGCGAGCTGCTGGGCGATTACTACGTCCGCCGCTTCGGCCTCGACGTGCGGGGGCTCCGCTATCCGGGTATCATCTCCTACGAGACCCTGCCGGGCGGGGGAACCACGGACTACGCCGTGGCCATCTACTACGAGGCCGTGGACAAGGGGCGCTACACCTGCTTCGTGCGCGAGGACACCAGGCTGCCCATGATGTACATGCCCGATGCCATCGCCGGCACCATCCAGCTGGCCGAGGCCGATTTCGGCAAGCTGCGGCACCATTGCGACTTCAATCACGCGGCCATGAGCTTCACGGCGGGCGAGCTAGCCGCCGCCATCCGCAAGTACGTTCCCGGCTTCGAGGTCTCCTACGAGCCCGACGACCGCCAGAAGATCGCGGACTCGTGGCCCAATTCGATCGACGACTCCGCCGCACGCGAGGAGTGGGGCTGGCGGCCCCGCTGGGATCTGGACGGCATGACCCGGGACATGCTCGAACACCTGAAGAAACGCAAGGCGGCGGGCACGCTCTACAGGTGAGGCCGCGAGCCGCCGGACGGCGGCGGATCTGCGCTGCAGCGGGAGGAAGCCGTGGAAATCTCCATCGAGTACTGCAGGGTCTGAAACTACGAACCACGTGCCGCAGGTCTGGCGGCACGCATCCGGGATCGTTACGGGATCACCCCGGAGCTGATCCCCTCCGGTGGAGGCGTGTTCGAGGTCGTCGTGAACGGGCGGCTCACCTTCTCCAAGAGGAAGCAGAACCGATTTCCTGAGGACGATGAGATCTTTGCCATCCTCGATGCGGAGCAGTGAAGCGGGGGCGGCCCACCCACCCCGGGAGGTCGTCCTCATCTTCGACATGGACGGGACCCTGCTCGATGCGCGGGATGCCGTCATCGACGCGGTCGGCGAGGGGCTGGACGCCGCTTACCGGCACTTCGACCTGCCCGTGCCGCGCCGCGACCGGCGACGCATCGCCGCGGCCATCGGCCTGCCGACTCCCGCCTTCTATCGCGAGGCCTGCGACCTGCGCACGGTGCCGGAGGAGATCCAGGATCGGTTCATCGGCGAGTTCGAGGTCCGCTCGACCCGCGCCGAGCTGGCGGCCTTGCAGCGCGGCGAGACGGAACTCTATGCGGGCGCCGAGAAGACGCTGAGCGAGCTGGCGGCTCGCGGGCATCCCCTCTCCCTGATCTCGAACGCCAACGCTCCGTACTTCGAGGCCGTCGTGGCGGCCCATCGGCTGCGCCGCTTCTTCTCCGAGACCCTCTCGCTCGAGCTGGCCGTGCGCCGGCGCCTGGCCCGCAGCAAGGCCGGCATCGTGCGGCACATCGCCGACCGCTTCCCGGGTTCGGTCGTGATCGGCGACCGGGTCCACGACATCGAGGCGGGCCGGCGTGCCGGAGCCAGGACGGTGGGCTGTCTCTACGGATTCGGCGCGCCGGAGGAGTTCGCGGCGGCGGACTGGACCATCCGGGACCCGCGGGAGCTGCTCGCGCTGCCCCTCGCCGCGCCCGCGCCGGAGGACTGACCCGGGCACGGCGGGGCGGCCGCGATCAGTGGCGATCGCGCTGGCGCAGCCGCCGCAGCTCCCGCTGCAGCCGCGCGATCTCATCCTTCATCTGTTCGATGCTCTCTTCGAGCTCCCGGCGATCCTGGTCCCGCCGGTCCCGCAGGCGCTGCGCGTGCCGCAGCTCGCGCAACCCGTCACGGTCGAGGGTGCCCTCCCAGTCCATATTGCCGAGAGATTCGGCGATGCTGCCGGTGATCTCGGAGATCATGTCCCCCAGGTCCAGGAAGACCTCGTCCTGGTCGTCGAAGATCCGGATGCTGTTCTGGTCCGCGCCCAGGCGGAGATCGAGCTGCAGCTCGTCGAGACCGCGGAGAGCCTGCTGCACCTCGTCCATGGCGTCCTGGACCACGGCACCGAGCTGTGAGAGATCGATCTCCACGGTCTGACCACGGCCGTCGCCGTCTTCCTCCCTGATGCGGAGCCAGCGTCTCTCGTCGAGCCGCAGGATCAGGTTCTCGCCGTCCTCGGTGATGACGATTCCGGCGGGGTCTTCCCGGTCGGGCGCGCCAGCCAGCGCGGGGGCGGCCAGGAGCATCAGCATGCAGGCCGGCAGGACGGCCGGCGCGGGCGGGATCTTTCCCATCACGGTTCTTCCTCCTGATGCGGTCGCGATCGGGTCGGCCTGCCGGGATCTACGCACGCGCGCGGGAAGAGTTGCAGAGGGAAGCGCAGCGGGGAGTTCGGCTGCCGCCGGACTCCCCGCTGCTTTCGGGCGGTGGCTCACTCGGTGATGGGCAGCGGGATCTGCAGCTGGCGCCAGGTCGCCTCGTCCAGCCGGAAGGCGACGCTGCCCGGGACCTCCGCCGGATCCGTGCCGGGCTCGGAGGCGGAGCCGCAGCAGGGGCGGGTCAGGGCGCCGGGCACGGCCGCTTCACCCTCGGCCTCGTAGGTGGTGACCAGCAGCGCCGACTGATCGTCGGCGCGCTGGAGCACGGCCCGCAGGCGTTCGCCCGCCCGGACCTGGATCTGGAGATCCAGATCCTGGGTGCCGACCCAGCCCGTGCCGGCGGGGGCGGACGGGCCCACCGCGAAGGCCGGCGTGCGGAGGAGGGAGCGGCCGTCCTCGGCCAGGAGTTCCAGGATCACCTGGGTCGGCTCCGTCAGGGCTCCGGCCCCCAGCCGGACCGTCACGGCCTTCAGCACCAGCGGCAGCGGACTGTCCAGACGGGCCGCCAGGGCCTCCAGTCGGGCCAGCTGCGCGCTGCGCCCGGAGTCCCCCGCGAGCTGCGTGCGATAGGTCGCGAGCGCCCTGATCACGTCCTTGCGGAGGCTCAAGTAGGAACCCGTCCAGTCCTGGCCGGCGGCGGCGAGACCGGCGAGGCTGGAAGCCGCGCGGCCGAGATCCCGGTAGACCTCGTCGAAGTTCCCCTGCAGGCGCACCCGGGCCTGGCGGGCCGCCTGCGCCTCGGCGGCGGCCCAGCGGGCGAAGAAAGGCACGCTGGTCAGGTTCGCCACCTCCCCCCACTCCTCGGCAGCGGCGCCGCTGCGACACAGCTGCAGGAAGGCCAGGGTGGTCTCGCGGTCGCCGGCCGGGAAGAGGTTGGAAGGCAGATCGTGCGGATTGGTCCCGCGACCGTGCAGAACGGCCACGGCCGCCGTGCGCAGCCGATCCACGTGATCCTGGTAGGTCGCCGGATCGAAGGCCAGCGCCCGGCTGTCGGCCAGCTTGCGGATCAGGCCGTACATCTCGGCCGAGGATCCGGCCGCCAGCACCTGGGGCACGCGCTCCAGGTCGTCGTAAAAGGCCACCGTGGCGGTGAAGAGCGGCGGGACGCCCTCCTTACCGAAACGGGCGGCATGGCTACGCATGGCGGGCAGGATCTCCCGCACGGTTGCCGGCAGCCAGATCTGCTGCTCGTAGTCGCGGGCGAAGGCCAGCCGGCCGAAACCGGCGCTGTCCTCGGCGCGCTTCAACCGGATCATCAGGAAGGCGCTGGTCCGGTAGGCCGCGGTGCCCGGGGCCAGGCGATGCCCGGACAGGGATTGCGCCGCCTTCTCGGTCGTTTCGACCCAGGAGCGGTCGCGTTCCTTGCGCGAGAACTGGGTCACGAGCTGCGACATGCCCGTAGCCTCCATGCTGGCCGCGTGAAGGGCCGGCATCACGTCCGTCAGGGCCATTTCCTGGCTGATCCTGGCCAGCGCCTCCCCCTGGCGACGTGCCAGCGAATCGTAGCGAGCCTGGAGGCGCCGCTCCTCCAGGTCACCGAGATCGCGCCAGAGGATCCCGCTGTCGAAGGCATAATAGGCCAGCAGCAGCCGCTGCATCTCGTGCTCGATCACAGCGCCGCGCTGGGCCAACGCCTGCAGCCGCTCCTTTTCGCGTTCCGGCCGGGCCGGCAGCTGGATCCCCTCGTGCGCCAGGTCCACGAACAGCCGGGCCTGCTGTCCCAGATCCTCCGCGGCGCCGATCCGCAGGGCGGAAAGGGCCTTGGCCGCCCCCTTGCTGCTGGCCTTCCCTCCCTGGCCGAGCTGGGCATCCAGGAAGCCGTTCAGCTCCGCTTCGTAGAGAGCCCCGACGTCGATCACACCCAGCAGCGAGGCGCCGGCGGTCTCCTCCTCCTCGGCCGGCCGTGCAGCGAACCACTTCCCCCCATGGGTGCCGAGCAGGTAGGCCGCCCCGGCGAGGAGCAGCACCAGGACCATGGCGATCAGGAAGGCAAAGGACGGGCGGCGCCCTGCAGGCAGGCGGGCCGGGCGGCGTCGAGCCGGACGGCGGTGGGAGCCCGTCCGGGCGGCCGGCTTGCTGCCGGGCCGGCCCCGCCCGACGTTCGGGGTCCGCGCCACGCTGGTCGCCGCGGCCCAGGGCGTGGGCGCGGGCGCCGGTGCAGCGCGAGACGTGATGGTGGCCGCGAGCACTCCCGGTGAGGAGGCCGCCGGCTTCTCGGCCTGCAGCCGGATCTCCCCCAGGTTCTGGCGGCTCAGCTTCTCCAGCCCGAGCAGGTCGCTCCTGGCCAGCGTCTGCTTCACGGCGGCCAGGTAACGCTCCGCCTCCTGATTCATGGTGCCCGGCAGGTGGGCCATCAGCAGGCGCTGCCAGCCGCGGAAGGACTGGCCCTCGCGGTAGATGGCAGCGAGCGTGTAGCTGTTGGCGTCGCTCACGGCGAAGGAGGCGAAGCGCAGCCCCCGCTTCAGGCGCAGCGGCAGCGCCGCCACGAGCAGCGCCAGGAAGCGATCGCTCTGCTCGTCGCTCGCCGTCAGCGGCAGGATCAGCTTGCCCTTCGCGAAGTACTGGCGCAGGGCCTCCCCGATCAGGTCCACGTCGCTCTCGGTGGGCAGCGGTGAGACCAGGGGAGCCAGTGAAGCGGGGTGCACCTCGCGTCGGTCCAGGATGAGGCCGGGTGCCCAGCGGTCCAGGAAGATGTTCTCGAGGGCCAGCGCGTAGGGATTCTCGCCGAAGGCGGCGAAATCGCTCTCGCTGAGGACCACCGCGTGGAAGAGAGGAATCGGCGCCACCACGGGCGAGTCGTCCGACGGAACGCCGGCAGATTCGAGTTCCAGAAGCTGGCCGACGGACAGCTTCTCGGCTCCCCGCCCGTCCTCGCTGGCGGCGGCGATGCGGATCACCGCAAAGAGCCGACCCGGCAGCGAAGGTATGCCGCCCTGGAGCGGGAACGAGAGCAGGGCGGGCCGGAAGCTGTGACCCACGGGGATGCCGCCCCAGGCCTCGCAGTAGCGGATGATCTCCGCGGCACACTCCTGTGACACGCCGGGGGAGCGTGCCAGCAGCGTGCGACCCGGCTGGCCCGACTCCGCATGATAGCCGTAGAGCAGCTGTTCGATGACCGCCATCACATCCATCCGGGTTGAGTTTTCAGCCGGTGCAGTCTCGTCCGTTCTTTCCCCTCCTCCTTATCGGCCGGTCGCCGCGGGAGATTGACCGAAATCTGGTCTTGCAAGGTCCCGAAAAGCGTGCGGCCGCCGGGATCCCGGCGGCCGCACGGCGGCGGCGCTCTCGCGCTCCCGGCCCTATTCGGGGTCCGGCTCCCTGCTCGGCGCCGCTTCCGGCAGGGCTCCCGGATGCTCCTCCTCGTACATGCGGCGCGGCATCCGGCCGGTCAGCCAGGAGGGGTTCATGGGGTAGACGCGCGGGCTGAAGACCGTGGCGTACATGTGCCAGATGAGAATCGCCAGGAAGGCGAGCCAGGCCTCGTAGTAGTGGATGACCAGGAAGACGTCCAGCAGACCCTTGGGAAAGAGACGGACCGCGAGGTTCTCGAACCACAGGAAGAGACCGGTGATCCCCATGACCACGGTGCCCCAGACCAGGGCCCAGTACTCCGCCTTCTCCACGTAGGAGAAGCGGCCCATCTGCGGCTGCTCGTCGGTGCGCCCCAGGTTGTAGCGGATCATCTGGAAGAACTGTCGCACGTCCCCCGCCTGCGGCCGCATGTCGCGCACGAAGCCGCGCCCGCGCTCGGTGAAAAGGAACAGCAGGTGCCATAGCCCTCCCAGGAGCAGCAGGACCCCCGCGACCCGGTGGATGATGCCGCGGACCGCGTAGCCGCCCTCCCGGCCGAAGAGCAGGTTGGTCCACCAGGCGTCGTGGAAACGCAGCGAGAAGCCGGTGATCACCAGAACCGTGAAGGCGACCGCCAGCAGCGTGTGCTGGATCACCTCGTCCGCCTCCATGCGACGTACCTGGGGCCGCTCCTGCAGGACGTTGCGGATCTGCCGGAAGAGATCGATGAGCCAGTGCAGCACCATGCCGCCGATGACCACCACGATCAGGCAGATGTAGAGCAGCCGGAAGAAGTGCGGCCAGCCCGTGCGCAGGCCGGTGGCGGTAGCGTGGATGGGCGTCCGCGCGATGTCGGGCGAGATGCCGGGATGGCAGGCGCCGCAGGTGATCGGGAGGTTCCGCGGATTGATGGACGAGGTCGGGTCCGCCGCCGGCAGGATGCGGTGGGCGCCATGGCAGGAAGCGCAGTTGGCCACGGTCTTGTCCCCGGCCTTGCTCTTCAGCCCGTGGTAGGAATCCACGAAGGACTGCAGCCGGCCGGTGGGCAGGTCGTACTTCTCGTTGAGGGCCGCCGATTCGTGACAGGGTGCGCAGGTCGCTTCGGCCAGGCGGTAGGGACTGACCGGGGAGCGTGGATCCGCCGTGGGCAGGATGCCGTGCTCCCCGTGGCAGTGCGTGCAGGTGGGCGAGTCCACCTCGCCGCGCGCAGTCAGCTCGCCATGGATCCCTTCCCAGTAGTCCTGTTCGATGCCGTTGTGGCACTGGCCGCAGGTGTAGGGGATGTTGAAGTGGTTGATGGTGGAGCGGGAGTCGCCGGGCGGCAGGATCATGTGGGCCGAGCCGCCGGTGGAGTGGCAGTCGTTGCAGGTAGCCGCCGTGTGGATGCCGCCGGCCGTGGCGCGGCCGTGCACGCTCTGCTCGTAGACGCGGATGGGGTGCTTGAACTTGATGCTCAGCTGCTCGGTGAACGTCTGGTCCTCGTGGCAGCGGCCGCAGGTCCCCGGCAGGTTGAGAGGATGCACCGGGGAATCCCGGTCCAGGATGGCCAGGATCCGGTGGGTGCCATGGCAATCGGCGCAGCCCGGCACGAAGGGGGAAACGCCCACCTTGCCGCGCCCGTGCTGCCGGTAGGTCTCCTCCACCTCCGCATGGCAGGATCCGCAGTCGGCGGCGGGCAGCGCCTCCGCGTGCGGCAGTTCCTCGATCCCGGCGTGGCAATCGGTGCAGTCCAGCCCCTCGTGCACACCGCCCGCCAGGTCGGCCGCCGTCACCTCCGGCGGGTCACCGCCGGAGCCCGTATGGCAAGCGGCACAGTCCTCGCCGGTGAAGCTCTCCCCGGCGGCCTGTTCGGCCCCGAGTCCCAGCAGCAGCATGCAGAGCAGGATCCGCCAGCAGAGGTGCATGCTCCTGGTCCCTTCCCGGGCACCGGCTCCGCCCCGTCCCCGCACCGATGACGTGGGCCGCTGCTGCCCCGCAAGTCTCATTTGTTGTGCCCCCAGGGAGGCAAGACGGGCTCGCGGACCATCAATCAGTCGCTAAAAAGCGCAACAGGCGAGCCACGGAAGCAAGCCCGACTTCGACCTAAATGAAAGCCATTGAAGGAATTCCTGGCAGAGCGGGCGCTGCATCCCTTTCGGTATGGGAACCTTGCAGGCTCCCCATTCTCGCACCGCTTCGGGCCCGGGCCGGTCAGGGCGCCGTGGTCACGGAGAGCGTGTACAGATCGGCCGCGTAGTCGTCGCGGTAAGGGTTGCTGAAGTCGTAGCGGCGGTAGCCGGCGCTCAACGTCCAGCTCTCGGCCAGCCGCTGATTCAGCCGGGCGTGCCAGCGATCCCCATCATTGGCCACGGAGTCCCGGTTGCGCACGCGCTCGTACCCGCCCTCGAGCGACAGGCTCCTGGTCAGCTGCAGCACGGCCGCCGGCGCCAGCCGGTAGGTGCGTGTCCCGTACTCCACCGGGTTGTAGACGAGCGGATCGTTCGCCGCGGCCGGCAGCGTTCCCTCGATGTCGTAGTCCTCCCAGCCGATGCTGAAGCTCAGGTAGAGAGCGAGGCGTGGATCGGGCAGGAAGGCCGCCGTGGCGAACAGGCGATCGGCGTCCCAGCTCGTCCGCGCGCCCTCCAGATCGTCCCGCTCGAAGGTCTCGCGCAGCAGGAGGTAGCCCGCGTCGCAGTGGAACTCCGGCACCGGACGCGTGCGCAGCTTGATCTCGCCCCGCCACCGTCCCCAGCTCCGGTTCCCCTGGGCGTAGAGCCCGCCGCGGATCTCGTTGGATTGATCGATGTCCTCCGCCCGGTAGCCCAGGTTCGCCAGAAGGGACAACCCGCGCGCTAGCCGGCGGCGACCCGTGAGCTTCAGATCGTGCACCGTCTGATCCCGGTCGCTCTGCTGCGCGCGCAGGATGACGTTTCCGCCCAGGTACTCGTCCAGTTCCAGCAGGTGGGTCTGCTCGTCGCTCCGCTCGTAGCGGTAGTTCAGCCCGTAACGGGAGTTCCGGAAACCGCTGTGGCTCAGATCCAGGCTGTAAGCCTGGCGGAAGCGCTCGCGGTCCAGGCTGCCGTGCTCGCGGGCCAGCAGCTCGTCGAGGCGGCCGGCGGTCGCGAGGCTCACCTGATCCAGATTCTGCAGCCGCGCCGCCAGCCGCACGCGCAACCAGGGCCGCGGATGATACAGGACGCCGAACAGGCCGGTGTGGATGCGCGCGTCCGCCTCCAGGTCGTTCGCCACGAGGCGGCTGCCCGGCTGCGGGCCGCCGGCCAGACCGCGGCTCTCCTCCGGTTCGGCGCGATGCTGCCGGTAATCGTAGCTCCCGAAGAGCAGCCAGCGCGGACCGGCCGTGTAGGTGGAACCGAGGTTGAGGCTCCAGGTCCGGTTCTCCGCGGCGCGCCGGCTCTCGCTGATCACTTCCGGCGTGGCCGGCAGGGCCGACGTGCTGTGCCGGACCTGGCGGCCGCCGTCCGCCTGGAGATTCAGGCGCCAGTCCACGGTCAGCCCTCCCGACAGGACGTCGCCGGCCAGGTAGGCGCGCTGCGTCCAGGTGGCGCGCTCAAGGGCGTCCGGCAGGCCGAAGAGCAGGTCGGCCCCCACAATGCCTCGGGAGAGCCCGGCCCGCCGGCCGTCCTTGGCCAGGTAGCCGTAGCCGGCCTCCAGATTCCAGCCGGGGCGAAGCTCGCGCCGGTAGGCGAAGTCCACGCGATCCCAGCGCAAGAGCGGGTGGCCCGGTATCACCCCGACCACACCCGCCGGCAGGAAGGGATCCTCGGCGGTGCGATCGTCGTATTCCAGCAGGCGGGTGTAGCGCAGGCGATACTCGGCCTTCCCCGTCCGGCTGAAGCGGACGTCGGCCCATCCGGACATCTCGTCGTCGCTGCGGAACTGTCCGTGGGTGACCAGGTGATCGGTCTTTCCGACGAGGTTGCGGCGGTCCCAGAGCAGGCGGCCCCAGGCCTTGTCCACCAGCCCCTCGTCCTCGGCCAGCCGATCCACCCGGCCGTGGTCGTCCAGCAGTCCGGCCCCGCAGGTCAAGCGTGACGCCACGCCGACGCTGTCCCCGGGCGCCGACCAGAACGGGTAGATGGGCGTGCCGTAAACAAGCTCACCGGAGGACGACTCGGCAGCGAGCGCGCCGCCCGCAACGGGCAGGATCACCGCGACCACGAGGACCCTCGCTGCCAGCATCTTGCCCATCCCCTTGCAGCTGCCCATGCCGACCTCCTAGGGCTTGAGTAGGTTCGGGTCCAGGTTGGATCCGTGGATCTCGGCGTGGCAGTCGTAGCAGCGGGCCCGCTGGGCCAGGAAGTCCGCGTGATCCACGCCTCCAAGCACGGGAAAGGCCGGCTCGTAGTGGCAGTTCAGGCAGAGACTGTTGCTGTCCTGGGTGAGCAGCCGGTCGTTGGGGGACCCATGGGGCCGGTGACAGGCAGTGCAGGACCCGTCCGCCGTGGGCTCGTGCTCGAAGACGAACGGACCCGCCATCTCCGCGTGGCAGCGCAGGCAGACGAGACCATCTTCGGCAAACGCCGCCCGGTCATCGGAAGTGCCGTGGGGAGAGTGACAGTCCGTGCACTCCATCTGACCGGTGAGAACGGGATGCCGGTACTGCAGGCGGAAATCCGCCGCGTTCTCGGGATGGCACTGCAGGCAGAAGTCGGCCCCGCGGCGGAAGGCGCCCGGCGACTGCGCGCCATGGGCGAAATGGGCACGGTCGGTGTGGCAGGCGGCGCAGTCGGCATCCGTGCCGGCGTGAGGACCGTTGTACCAGGCTCCCTCCAGGGCGCGATGGCACTGCAGGCACATGGCCGCCCGCTCGTCGGGGACGAGCTGGCCCAGAACCGAGGGACCAAAGATGGGGCCGTCACCCTCGGCATCCACGTGCAGGCTGCCGGGACCGTGGCAGGCCTCGCAGAGCCCCACCGTGGTGCCGGGAACGATCGCCGTCTCGTGCGCGGTGCCGGCGAAGAAGGCGGCCACATCGTCGTGACACATCTCGCACGTCTCGGTCCCCACCGGCTTCGCGCCCGCCGGGGGGGTCAGGCGAGACGTGTACGGCGTCCAGCCTGCGGCCAAGACGCTCAGCGCCGACCCGATCAGCAAGCCCAGGCCGAGGACCATGGCGGTCCGCTGGGGAGTGGTAGCCCGGGGCATGGCTCACCTCCCCGCGAGGACCGGTCGCTTCTCGCCCGAGTGGATCTCGTCCGCATGTTCCTCCGCCCACTGCCGGTCCTGGGAAGCGTGACAGCGGAGGCAGGTGAAGTTGGTGGTCAGGAAATCATGGGAGTACCAGTTTCCGTTCTCCTGGTAGAACATCTCGGCAGCGGCGGAGGGATTGATGCGGAAGATGTGGGTCCGGACGTCGGCCTGGTACGGCGAACGCTTCACCGCCGACAGGGTGGCGAAGGGCAGGTGACAGTTCACGCAGGTGTGAGCCCCGCCGCCGGTGTTGAAGATCTCGATCTCCTCGTGGCAGGTCGTGCAGGAGATCTCGATGGCCTGCTCCGGACTGAACTTCGCGGAAAGATGGGGATCATGGCAGGACACACAGGTCAGGTTGCGATGCGGACTGGCCTGCAGCTCGTCGAACTGCCCGTAGTTCGCGAGGAACTGGTCGCCCTCGCTGTCCGGTGGATAAGCGACGATGTGATTCGGCACGCCCCGCGAGTGGCAGCGGGCGCAGAGAGCGTTGCTGCGATCCAGGTTAATGTCCTCCCCGCTCTGGCTGAGCACGTGCAGGGAGCCCGGTCCATGGCAAGCCTCGCAGTTGACTCCGTCCTCGGTCCAGGTCCCCACCAGCCCCGTCAGGCCGAGCTGGTGGCCCGTGGGCGAGTATCCGGTGGTGTGACAGGCGCCGCAGTCGTAGGGCAGCTGCTCGCCGGGATGATAGGCCACGTACTCCCCCGTCTCCAGGTCCCACTGCGTCGCGTCGCCCGTGATCAGGTAGCCGTCCGTTCCCACGAAATTCGCCTTCCAGCCGAAGCCGCCGACGACGTAGAGCACATCGTCGGAGCTGCCGCCGGGCGCCGCCAGGAGCGGGAAGGGCACTTCGTCGCGGAAGGGATAGGCGGGCAGCTGCCCGCCCACGACGCGGTTGAGGATGTGGGCGTGGCCGCTCTCCAGGAACTCGGCGTACTTCCCCGGGTGGCAGGCGCTGCACTTGGCGGCTCCCACGAAGGTCTCCTGCACCGTCAGTTCGCTGGGCAGGTTCAGGGGCTCGAGATCGCTCTCGCAACCAGCGAGCAGCAGGGTTGCCACCAGGCAAGTGGCCCCGTATTTCACGAAGGTCGACAGCCGCATCATGACACCCATCCTTTCCGGTCTCTGGCCCGGACTCACCATCCCATCCCGCGCAACCAGCTGATCTCGCTGGACACTAGCACAAATCCAGGTTATCGTGTCACCGCTGTCTGAAAAAGTCGTTTCAGGGGCGGGGACAGATCATATTCAATTAGTGGGAATTACAGCAGGTCTCCAAGCCACCGTCAAGGCAATGTTGCGGGAACTGGTTGGAGAACAAGAAATTGCAATTGATTATGGTTTTCTTAACTGTGCAGATTTCGCTTGAACATGGCTCCCCTAAATATCATAGTATTGCACTTGGTAATTTGAAAACGGGCTCTTCCTGGGTCGACTGCCAGACTCCTTCCTCGAACAGGCAGGTAGTATCATGCACAGGTGGAAACTCGCTCTCCTGATGCTGGGTCTGCTGGCTCTCGTGTTGCCCATCGCGGCATGTGACGACGACGACGACGAAGTCAGCGGGCCGGGCGGCTCCCAGCCTCTCGTCTCCGAGATCACGGCCTCGCAGGAGATCGTCGCCCAGGGCGGAACGGTCAACATCTCGGTGAACGCCGCCGGCGAGAACCTGGTGTATCTCTGGACCGCCGACGCTGGCAGCTTCCAGGATGCTTCCGCCAGCTCGACCGTCTGGACGGCGCCGGACCAGCCCGGCGTGTATCTCCTCACGGTGACCGTCCGCGGGAGCGGCAACCTGACGGCCTCGGCCTCCATCGCCATCGGCGTCGAGATCGGCCTGCAGCTGACGGCCAGCGCGGACACGCTGGTGATCGCGCACAAGAGCACCATCGCGGCCGTCTCCGTGGGCAGCGGACTGGTCTATTCTTGGACCGCCTCGGCGGGCACGCTCACGCAGGTGACACCCGACACGGTGGTCTGGAAGGCCCCGGACACGGTGCCCTTCGGCGGTGCGACCGTCCAGGTCGTGGTGGTGAACGCCGCGGGCGACACGCGGTCCGCCAGCATCGGGATAACGGTGCTGCCCTACACGCCGACCGACGAGCCGTCCTACAAGGGAGTCGCCTACTGCAGCGGCTGCCACCTGGACATCTACGACACCTGGGAAAACACGAGCCATGCTCAAGCCGTGCAGACCCTGCAGGCCATCGGCCAGGGCAACAACAACGACTGCCTGATCTGCCACACGGTGGGCAGCGAGGGTCTCGACGCCAACCCGGCCCTCAACAACGGCGGCTTCGACGACATCCCAATCATGGCTCTCTGGGGTGTTCAGTGCGAGAACTGCCACGGTCCCGGCAGCGAGCACCCATCCAACGGCATGCCGTTCTTGCCGGTCACCATCGACGCCTCCCTCTGCGGCATCTGCCACAACGGGCCGCATCATCCGACCTACTCGGAGTGGCAGGAGTCGGCCCATGGCCATTCCACGGAGCTGACGGATCCCTTGGGGCTCACGTTCTGCCAGAAATGCCACAACGGCACCTACGCCTACCATTACCTGAATGATCCCACTGCCTTCGCGAACCCGGCCAGCGTCGACTCCGTCACGGCCCTCGCCTGCGCGATCTGTCACAACATGCACGGCACCGACAATCACGTCGAGCTGCGCGCCGCCGCCTCCACGGACGCGCACCTGCCGGATGGGACCGTCGTGTCGCTGGGTGGGGAGGGCCGACTCTGTATGGCCTGCCACAACGGACGCCGGGGCCCGGCCGACATCCAGGATCAGCTGACCGAAGGTGACGAGCACTTCGGCCCGCACCACTCCGATCAGGCGGACATGCTGGTCGGGACGGGAGCCTACGAGGACGTCGCCCCCGGCTTCCCGTTCGCCTCCACCAGCCACGTCACGATCGAGAACGCCTGCGTCACCTGCCACATGCAGGCCGAGGAGGACGATCCGGTCTACACCGGCCACGGCTTCGAGCCGAGGCTCGACGCCTGCACGCAATGCCACGGACCCGTGACGAGCTTCTCGGAGGTTGGCGCCACCGAGGACTACGACGGCAACGGGGTCATCCAGGGCGTGCAGCTGGAGGTCGAGGGGCTTCTGACGATCCTGTATGACGCCATCCTGGATGCCAGCGACAGCCCCGCGCACCGGGCGGCCCTGGTGGCCAACTTCGGGACCGCGATTGGCGACATCACGATCTCGACCCTCGCGCAGCGCAAGGCGGCTTACAACTACTTCTTCGTGGAGTACGACGGGAGCCGCGGGGTGCACAACGCGCTCTACGCGATACAGCTCCTGCAGCAGAGCACGCTGTCGCTGGCGCCGAAGCAGCTGGCCCGGGCCACGCTGCTGCTCAAGTAGGCGGGGCACCGCGTTCGACCCACGCACGCGGGGGACGGTCCGGGACCGTCCCCCTTTACTTCTTGCCTTCTTCCGGCCGGACCGGCATCCCGGCCGCGATTCTAGGGATGCCGCAGGTAATCCTCCCGGATTCCCTTGAGCCCGGACCAGTCCGCCTCGTGATCGGCCAGCAGGGTGTGGCAGAGATCGCAGTCCTGGCTGATGGTCTCGCCCTGCGCGCTGACGTGCTCCTCGTCGTGGCAGCGGAAGCAGGCGCCGCTGCTCAGGTCGCCATCGGCGTCGAAGTGCCAGATGTTGCTGGTGTAGGTGTTCCAGGTGATCCGCATGT
>Ga0315542_1001072_pt1 | contig 17264 bp, 22 predicted proteins | sample SalMarSW160120MG_FD_202541 | JGI IMG/M metagenome (GOLD analysis project Ga0315542, IMG submission 202541) | Salt marsh sediment microbial communities from the Plum Island Ecosystem LTER, Massachusetts, United States - Salt Marsh Sediment SW1601-20 ...
GACCGCGACGTGACGATCTACCTGCGGCTCAAGGATAGGTTCCACCGCTCCGGCGCGCTCCGGATCCTCGAGGAATGGAAGGCCCTGGCGGATGAGGTGTGGAAGGCCTTGACGCTGACGAGATTCTACGTGGTCACGACCCTGGACGAGCTCAGCCTGACCCAGGCCGATGAGATCGCGCGCGATATCGAGGGCATGGGACTCTCCATCGCTGGACGCATCTACAACCGATGCGATCCGGATCGGCTCGAGGCCACCGATGCGGTCCTATCCGTCCCCGAACTGGGAGGCTCTGCGCTCACCATCGTCGAGAAGATGGAACCCTATGCCGCCGAGCTCATGGCCTCGACAGCACCTTGAGGACCCCGTCGGCAAGCCACGATTCGCTCATGGACCCCCGTGCACGGCCTGAAGTAGCGTGTAGAGCCGGTGCCTCCGGGCGCAAGGACACGGCCGCGTCGGATTGCCTGGTGGCCTTGCGGCACCTCCAGGGTGCCCTCCTGCCTGAAGTCCAGCCCTTGCACAGCCCCGAGCCGGATTGGCCCGTGGAACGACCTCCCGTGCCCAAGCGCCATGGTCGGGGCCACCACCCAGCGCGACCCGTCCGGCGCAGGCCACCCGACCTTCAACGCCGCGCCCTCCGCAAGCTCCTCGTCCTCGAGCCCATGCGCATCACCCAGTACCGCCTCGCCAAGGACGTCTCCGTGCACCCCGCCGCATCAACGAGATCGTCCACGGCAAGCGCGCCATCACCGCCGACACCGCCCTCCGCCTGGCCCGCCACTTTGGCACCTCCGAGCGGTCCTGGCTCAACCTCCAGGCGCGCTAAGACCTCGAAATCGCCAAGGAGCGACTCGGCGACAGGCTCGACCAAGAGGTCATCGCCACAGCGCGCTGAAGCGAGCTCTCAGGGCAGCGACGCGCCGCTGACCACCCGCTGAAGAATTATCGGAGAAGTGCCAGCGGTAGTGCCTACTGCCTGGTTTTAGCGTCCCGTACAGGATTCTTGTGATGGTTCTTCCACGCTTGGCCTTGCCCAGTCTATCTCCCATGCGAGATCGGACAGCGGACGAGCCCCTGCGCCGGTCTTCGCTGGGGGGTGGCCGCGGCGTCGCGCAGGTGACGCCGTTACCTGGCGTGGCCGCCGCCGCAAGCGGAGGAGTGTCCGCGGCATGGGGAGCGGCCTCTACGGATTGTTCCAGCGACGGCAGGAGGCAGCTCGGACCGCCATCGCACGACGCCACGGCGCAATGCGACGCAGCCCGCTCACCACGCGCATCACCGCGCCCAAGGCACGAGGTACCGTGCCGTCCGCTCGCGCCTTGGCCGCATCGCACATGTTCCATAGCCTTCGAATCGCCATGTCACAGCGAGCCAGGGTGGCGTCGTGAAGGCTAGGACGCCTTCACGACGCAGAGCGTGCGCGGCAGCCGCTTCGACCGGCCGGAAGAGCAGCTTGGCAGCAGCGGACGTCCGTCGATCGGCGAGCTCGCACTGTTAGGTCTGCGGCTGGTACTGGGCCTCAGCTTCCTGCAAGTTGGATACAAGCTGTTTCGCGAAGGTTGGAACGGCTGGACCAACGCCAGCGTCCTGCTCCCCTCCGTCGGTGCCGGCCACATGTTGGGCGTCGACCCCTTCCTCCGACGGTTCGAACGGCGCCGCTGGTGGTACTGGATGCTGGGCTGACGCCGTGCCGGCCCTACGGGGCCGCAGGGGACCAAGGAGCAACAACCGTTGACCACCTGCCGAAGGATCCTCGCTCTACCAGCGGTAGTGCCAGTTGCCTAGCATTTATGTCCTGCACTGGACTTCTGCGGAGCTTCTACCGGGGTCGTGCAACGACCGAAACGCGCAGTGCGAGAGTCAGACCCGGGGTCACGGTCGAGCGAAAGCACCGTCGGCCCTTGCCGCCACGATGACGCCGAAGCAAGCGCAGGGACCGGCGAGGCTCGCGGCCATCGCGCACGTACGTGCCCATGGAACGAGGTCGACTTCAGGCTCGCAGGAGCTCATTCCGAAGGTGCGATATTGCGGTTGACCCGGAAGAAGTTGGCGGAGTCGTACTTGGCCTTCACCCGTCTCAGGCGCGCGTAGTTCTCACCGTAGGCCGCTCGCAGGCGTTGCTCGTCGTCGTCACCTAGCTGGAAATTGACGTAGTTGCCGCCCGTAGAGAAGGGGCGTATCCTCTCCCACGACCGCCGCACCCAGGCGATGTGGGGCTCGGCCGGAGCGTCGGGCGCCCAGGTTCCCGAGAAACCGGTGATGTAGTGCGCGTCTCTGTTCCCCACGGCCCCGTCATCCTGGGGTCTCCGGTTGAGGGCGCCACCGAGATGGAAGAGCACCGACTGGCTCATCGGACTCGTGAGCTGCAGGCCGGCCTCACGGAACGCCTCCAGGAAGCCGTCCGCCAGTCCAGGAAGGAACTCCGTCTTCCAGTAGCGGTGGGGCCCGCTCGGCTCGTTGGCGTTGAGCATCGACTGGAGCGCCGTGTATGGCATCCGGGAGAGCGTGCCGAACGCCGGATCCGGCAGCTCGCGGATGGCATCAAGGGCATGGTGCGGATCGTCTCCCGTGTAGCAGGCAATCATGGCCACGATCGGCTTGCCACGCCACACTTCAGGAACGAAGGGCGCCGGGGGGGGCGAGCCTCAGCACGGCGGCCAGCGTAAGCTCCGGGGGAGCGGAAGCCGTGATGCGCTTGTAGGCGCCCAGGATCTCTTCGGCCTGCTCGGCACTCCAGCCGATCAGTCCCGCCGTGACCAGCGGACCCACGTCGTGGAGTCGGTAGTCGAATCGCGTAACGACCCCGAAGTTCCCGCTGCCGCCGCGTATCGCCCAGAAGAGGTCCGCGTTCGCGTCCCTGTTTGCCGTGAGGATCTCCCCCTCGGCCGTAACGATCTCGACCTCAGCGAGGTTGTCCACCGTCCAGCCGAAACGCCGGGTCAGATAGCCCCAACCTCCGCCGAGGGTCAGGCCCGCGACCCCGGTCTCGGACACGAAGCCCAAGACGGTTGCGAGACCGTGCGCCTGTGTCGCGGCATCGACCTCGCCCAGGACGCAGCCGGGCTGCACCCGCGCGAGTCTCCGGCGCGCATCCACGGAGACCGAACGCATCAACCCCATGTCGATGGTCACGCCGGCCGGCGCGTTGGCGGTGCCGGCGATGTTGTGCCCCCCGCCCCTGATACTGACGAGCAGGTCTCGTTCGCGCGCGAAGCGGATGACCCTCGCGGCATCCTCGGCGGACGCGGGTTGGACCGCCAAGGCGGGCGTCCGGGCCGCCATCCCGTTCCAGGACCGGATGGCCTCGCGGAAACCGTCGTCCCCGGGGAACAGAACGCGGGCGCCAACCTCGTCTCGCAATTCCGCGCGCCGGTCGCCTCTGAAGGTGAGGGGCGGTCCATGCAGGCGGCTAACCTCGATGGCTCGTGCAGCCATGGCGTGCCTCCTCGCTCGGAATACGGTGTGATTGGGGGATGCTATGCTCCGATTAGGAGTAATCATATACTCCGATCTGGAGTACGTCAAGAGGTGAGGATGAGCGATCGACTAACGACAACCTCCTACGCTGTACTGGCTCAGGTAGCCGTGCGACCGTGGTCAACCTACGAGTTGGTCCAACAACGCGTTCGCTACTTCCGATACGTGTGGCCACGAGCCGAAAGCGCCATCTATCGCGAAGCGAAGCGGCTCGCTTCGATGCGGCTGATCCAGGGCAAGAAGGAGTACACGGGCAAGCGAGCGCGAACCGTCTACGCGATCACAGAAGCAGGCAAGGACGCCTTGCGGAAATGGCTGGCAACGCCGGTCTCTCCCTTCTCGATGGACTTCGAGGCGATGCTGCGGGTCTTTGTGCTACCGCTCGGGACCAAGGCCGACATCCTCCGGACGCTCGAGCAGGTTCGTCGAGACGCCCGGGAGATGCTCGGGTTTGCTGGCGAGGTGAAGCAGGAGTTCATCGACGGCATCAACGCTACCCAGGACCAGGTCTACATCAGAGCGCTCGTGGTCGACTTCTTCGTGAGCCTGCTGCACACCGTCGATGCATGGGCAGACCGCAGCCTCGCCCAGATCCAGTCCTGGGACGACCTGCAGCCGACCAGCGAGAAGAACCGGGAGGGCCTCGAGAAGATGCGAGGGTTGAGCGTCGAGACTCCAGGCACGCCACTCACGCGGCCATCCGTACTCCCCAAGAGCCAGGCACGGTCGAGGTAGCCGCGCCGAGCCCACAGGGAAGGCCGGCAGGCGAGTCTCCTCCTCGCGGCCTTCTTCGCCGCGTTCGACCGCGTAGGGCCCCCAGACTACGCCTCCTCCGGGCCTCCAGACTCGTTAGAGTCCGTCCTCGCCAGGCTACGTGGGCTTTGCGCGAGCGCTGGCCTGAGAGCCGGCCCTGGCCACCCGCCGAAGAGTCATCTCTCTACCAGCGGAATTGCAGAGCGTTTGGTCTTCTACATCCTGGGCGGGCCCGACCGCTCAAGATTACGGAACGACCGGCCCTGCAGCCGTGCCGGAAACCTCCATCGAGGCGCCAACGAAGTGCGCACGGCTTCTCATGGTTCTCATGGATGTGCCAGAGTGGTCGCCAACAACTGGAGAACACGCCACGGAAACATTCCGGCATCGTTCTCTCAGGCTCTTTCCTTCAATCTGAGGCGCTCCATTTCAACGAAGTGTGGCTCGCGGGATTCGCGGGGCGCATGTGGGGGAGGTGGTCCACGGTGAGGGTGTCCTCTACCCTGGACAGGGACTCGTAGCAAGCAAAGCAAGCCAAAGACAGTCCGACTCGGACCGATTCGACGTTGCCCGAGCTGACTGGCGCATACGCCACCCGGAGAGGAAGGTATCGCTGTGACTGCACGACGGCATACTGCCATCACGGTGGTTGCGCTCTCCCTTCTGTTCGCTTTCGCCGGGTGCGCCCGCCTCGATCACATGGACCTGCCCGGCCAACTCTCCACGCAAGCGGTCCCCGCCCTCTTGGACCCGCTCACCGTGCCACAGTTCATCAATCCCCTGCCGAACCCACTGGATCCAAGCTTCGTCTTCGCGCCATCGTCAGGTTCGCACTATGACATCGGCGTCTACCAAACTCAGCAGAACCTGCTGGGCCCGGGCTTCCCGGCCACGACCGTATGGGGGTACGGCTACGACGGCGCTCCGAGCAGCGCCACCTTCCCAGGCCGAACGTTCGAGGTGGAGCGTGATCAGCAGATCACCGTCACCTGGTACAACCATCTCGTGGACGGCAGTGGTGACCCACTGCCCCACCTGCTTCCCGTCGACACCAGCGTGCACTGGGCGTTCGACGATGCCCCCGGCGCAACGCTGGCAGGCGATGGCGTGCCGATCGTTGCCCACCTTCACGGGGGCCACACGCGGGCCGACAGCGACGGGAACCCCGATGCCTGGTTCACACCCGACTTCGGGGTGACGGGAGCCCTGTTCAACCAGGACTACGTGTACGACAACGACCAAGAGGCCGCCACCCTCTGGTACCACGACCACACCATGGGCATCACGCGCCTCAATGTCTACGCCGGACTCGCGGGCTTCTACCTCATCCGCGACGACAACGAGCGAGACCTGAACCTCCCAGAGTTCCCCAACGAAATCCCGTTGGTCATCCAGGACCGCATGTTCACATCCGACGCCCAGCTCTATCTCCCCTCCCAGCCGCCCGTACCGGAGGTGATCACAGAGCTGTCGCCTCCCGACCCGAGCGTGCAACCCGAGTTCTTCGGGAACGTGATCCTCGTGAACGGCGTCGCATGGCCCTTCACGAACGTCGAACCCCGGAAGTACAGGCTCCGCTTCCTGAACGGCTCCGACTCGCGCTTCTACGATCTGCGCCTACAGACCGAACAGGACCAGCCAGGCCCTGCGCTCACGCAGATTGGATCCGATGACGGACTCCTGGAAGCACCCGTGCCGCTCGAATCACTGGTGCTGGCGCCAGGCGAGCGGGCCGATGTGATCGTGGACTTCTCCGACCCCGCCCTCTGGAACCACGTGCTGGTCATGAAGAACACCGCCCGAGAACCGTATCCGAAAGGAACCCCACCCGATCCACTCACCGCCGGACGCATCATGGTCTTCCGCGTCGTGGTGCCACTCGAAGGCGCTGACTCGACCCCGCTCCCAACAGACCTGCGGCCCATCTACGGCATCATCGACCCACTGACCGCCACCGCGCCAAACCGCCGACTCCTGCTGTTCGAGGCCATCGACGAGTACGGCCGCCTCAAACCCAGCCTCGGCACGGTCACCGACGGCATCAAAGCCTACGCCGATCCAGTCACCGAAACCATCGGTCTGGGAGACACCGAAATCTGGGAGATCTACAACACCACCGTAGACGCCCACCCCATCCACCTCCACCTGGTTAGCTTCCAGATCCTCGACCGCCAGAAGTTCACCGCCACCCAAGACCCCACGACCGGAGCATTCACGAGCCCAATCCGTACACGCGGTCAAGCCAAGGCACCACCAGCCAACGAAGCCGGCTGGAAGGACACCGTGGTCGCGTACCCCGGCGAAGTCACCCGCGTCATCGCGCACTTCGACCGACCGGGCGAGTACGTCTGGCACTGCCACATCCTGTCCCACGAAGACCACGAGATGATGCGTCCCTTCACCGTCGAAGACTAGCAACGCGCCACGCGCACGAAGCTGAGCGGGGCCGGACCTCATCATGGGTCCGACCCCGCTCCCTAGCACGCAAGGCCCAACGACCGAGCACGCAACCGCCCTCACATCGGACCACTACGGCAGCGACCAGACGATGCGGACGACCTTCCCTTGACCCAAGGACTCTTCCAGGTAGGCTCGCCAGGGCGACTCCCTGACCACCCGCCCGAGAATCATCGCTCTACCAGCCGTAGCGCCAAGCGGCTGCTCTTCAGGCTCCATGCAACACTCCCGCCACAACGTTGGCATGCGCCCCGGCAACTATCGGGGCCTGAATGCGACGACGGCCACGCCTAGAGCAGCCTGCCGGCCGAACCTGGCCGGACAGAGCCAAGCGCTCCCCTCCCGTCGTGGACATCGGGCCCGAACCAGATACTAGCGCCGTGCTCAGACGTGACCTACTCGGGACCTCAAGGGACCCTCTGGGGACACCTAGGGGCTACGTTGCCGATGGGATCCCAGCATCCGAACCGCCTCGCCGAACCGCGCGGTCGGCCGAGGCACTGGAGGAGGTAGCAGATCATGAAGAGGCTCCCCTTATCGATGGTCGCCGCGATCCTTGCGGTCGCGATCGGCTTGGCGGCCTGCGGGACACAGCTCGACGAGGTCACGCTCCAGCCCCAGAACGCACCCGCCTTCATGCCCCGGATCTACGCCGACGGCGAGGTATGGGGCACCAAGGGCAACTCGACGCTGCCCGCACCCAACGACAACAACGAGCAGTCCTTCGACAAGCTCTTCAAGATCACCAACAGCAACAATCCCGCGGGACAGCTTCCGGTCTCCGAGGCCGGCCCAGGAAACCCGCTCTACAACGGCGGCCGCTGGTCCACGTACACCGTCGCATGGACGACAGCAGCGTTCACCGCGCTCGGCACCGTGCCGGTCCTGACCTCGTACGATGACATCCTGCAGCAGCAGGCCCTGGGACACCTCACGATCATGCCGGGCGATCCAAGCGGCGCCTACCCCTACTTCCAGTGCCCGCTCCTGCCCGTCAAGTAGCGACACCCGCGGGAGACGCCCGAAGCGCACGCTCCCGGCCGAGAACCCTGTGACCACCGAACCCGTTGCGTCGCCCACACGTCGCCACCGGTGGCCCGACCCGACACCACCAAGGCGCGGCGAGCCCGAAACAGGCTCGCCGCGCACTCATCGCTCGCCCACCAGGGATGGTGGAGTTGCGCCGGCTTGGCAGACAGCCACGAGCCGTGTCGCTGACGCAAGTTCGCGCTGCGCCCGCTCCTCGGCCCAGTGGCCCGACCCGGTCGACGCCCTCCTAGGAGTCGCGGCCAAGCCGCCGCCTACAGGACACGCCCAAGCATCGCTTGACCACCTCCCGAAGAATCATCGCTCTACCAGCGGTAGTGCCAGGTGCCTAGTTTTTACGTCCTACACGACGTTCCAGCGACAATTCTTCCGCGCTTGGGATTGAGCTGTCAACGGCCGACGCACCTCCAGTGGACCCAACTAGCGGGTCCCGAAGTCGGTCAGACGGGGATCGAACCGGATCGGAATCGCATCATCGATTTCCAAGAGTTCGAAGTCAGGATGCTCCGGATTGATGACGATGTTCTGCTGAAGTGGCATCACGGCGCTCGGGACCGCCAACGCCAAGAAGACGCCATCCGCACGCCAGGCCTCACCAACATCACGCGTGCCAGGCCCGATCGGGTTCGCATCCCAGTTTCCAGGCAGGTCTTGGGCCGGCAACACATAGACCACGCCATCCGGGAGAGCCGCCCGGATAGCAAGGCGGCCCTCGAGCGCCAAGGCCGTCTCGGCATTCGCCAAGATCTCCAACGCCGCCAACGCCGGCGTGTCGCTCGCATAGACCACGCGTCTGCCACGATGGTTCCAACGCCCGGGGCTATTGGCAGCGCCCTCCCCCCCGAAGGCCGAGTCGGCATGGCGGCTGGACGTGATCCGCCACACCACCATCAGGATGGAATGCCGAACTCGATGCGGCCCAAGAGATCCTCCACCTCTTGGACGCCCGCATCCGTCCTAGCCATGATCAATGGACTCACGTTCCCGAGCGCACGCTTGGGCGTCTGAATCCACTGGCGCGCCTCCGCCTCGTCTCCGAGCACAGCCACCGCTCTCCCAAGCAGCCTCGTGAGCCGGTAGACCCTGTCGCTCTCTTCGGTCGTCAGCCGCTTGGACTTCTTCCTCCGGCTAAACGTACTCCGCGAGATGTCAACAGCCTCCAGTACATCGCCCTCCGGAACACGAATGTACTCCGCAAGCCTGGAGACCGACGCGCTCGCAAACCCCTTGCCAACGGCACGGATCACGACCTCCGGATCATGCTCCTTCGGCAAGCCGAGAATCCTCACCGTGATCTCGCGCGCACGCATCTCAGGCGTCTCGGTTCTCGATATCCTGTACCCGCGCTGAGTCACCGTGGGGCCTCCTCGTAGGTCAGCCCATATGGGCACTTTGATTTTAGCATATGGGCACCGCCGAGGTACGGCTCTTCGGAACGGTTCAAGAGTACGGCGCGGTCTCCTGAACCGTGTTCTTTGGTGGACGCTGCACCCTCGCACAACAGGCCAGCCGGAGGCCAGGCAAGCAATCGGCGTGTGGGCCCGAAGATCCGACCGGATCGGGCGGGTAGCCAGGTTGTTTGCCACCATGACCACCTGTCGGAAAATCATCGCAGCGGGCTACCAGCGGTAGTGCCGATTGCCTAGTTTTTACGTCCTGTGCGGTGTTATTGTGCACCTTCTTCCGGGCTTGGCATCGAGCCGTCAACTCCCAGCGCAATCGAGCGACCGCGCACAGATTCCCGGAAACAGCCTACCGAACGCTCCAGAATCGCCACATCGACACCAGGAGCGCCAGGCGAGTACGTTGGGCGAGGTCGATGGCACCTCCGCCAGGCTCGCCTCAACCGCGATCACCTCGGCCGCCCGCGCAAGTTCCCGCACATGGCCCGGGCCTCGTCTGCAGGCATGGAAAACCGATCCCGTAGGGGCCGTCAGCAAGGTCGCGCGACTAGTGGCAACCGCGCGAGCTCTTGCATTCGCAGCGGTGACCGGCTTGCCGAAGCGCGTACCTCGTCGTCTCTTCCGTGAACGGCTCCGGGCTCGGGCCCGGCAAGCCGTAGAACGGGGTCCTCTGGTAGCAGGGTCGGCACATCACGATGGCGTTGGACAGGCGGTTGCCCTGGTTGCGCCGCTTGTGGTGTACCTCGAGATCTTCCGTTCGCTTGCATCTACTCACGATGCTCCTCCGCTCCTGCCCCAGCGCCGACGCTCACGCCGGCGGGAGCCCAACAGGCACGCGGCCCGCCAGATCTTAGCCCCTCACGCACGTATCGATCACGCCGGGCCACGCTGCAGGAAACTCCCGCTGCCCGGCACGGCGGACTTCCGCCATCGGGCCACCTGGACGAAGTAGGAGTCCTGGCGCGCGAAGACGCGCTCGCGAACGGCCTCGAAGCGGCCGAGCTCCACCACCCGATCGGCGAAGTACTCCGCCACGACGCGCCCGGAGAACGGCCCGACGAGGCACGGCCACTCGCCCCGCCAGAGATTCGGCACGATGAGGCGCAGCCACCGTCGCGGCTCGCCGGCCGCCTCGGAAGATTCCATGTAGTTTCCTTGAGGAAGGCCGCCGACTTGTTGGGGACACATCCTGCACTTCCCTTCCCGTACGCGGCACTGAGCTCGCGCGGGATCTCCACGGCGCCCCTTCCGGAACGCTACGGAGGCCCCCCACAGCCAACGGAGGCTACCCGTGAACGTGCTTGCCAGGTCGGTCGCGGCGACCGCGCCCGCGCCCGTGCCGCAGGATGCCAAGGCAACCGACGGGATGCTGTCGCCCTAGGTTCGTAAGCGGTACCGCAGTGTACCACGGATGGAACACATCCACTCCGCGTGCGGGCGTGGGTGACCCCCGTCCACCCCCGTCACGATGCCTGGCTGCTTGCGGCTCGGCGAGAGATAGCCAGCCGTCATCCCGCGCCGAGCCGCAACGTCACGCCGACGCCGCGGCGGCCTTGCTGCGCAGCGCCTCGCGGAACGTCACCAGCCGTCGCCGATCCTCGTCCCAGAGCGCCAGCGCCACCGTCTTGAAGCTCTCGAACAGCGTCAGGCGGGTGACGCGCTGCAGGATCGGGTTCTCACGGTGACAGCGCTCCAGGTTGTAGTTGGGGATGCGAGGGCTGAGGTGGTGGATGTGGTGGAAGCCGATGTTCCCCGTGAACCACTGCAGCACGCGCGGCAGGGCGTAGTAGGAGCTGCCGTGCAGGGCGGCGAGCGTGTAGTCCCACTCCGGGGAGTGCTGCCAGTAGGTGCGCTCGAACTGGTGCTGCACGTAGAAGAGCCATGTCCCCGCACTGGCCGCCAGCAAGATGGTCGGCAAACCGATCATGAAGGTCGGAACGATCCCGATGAGCAGGCCCGACCCGGCGAGCAGGGCCACGATGGCCGCGTTCGTCAGCCACACCGAGCGCTTCTCGCCGGTGCGCCAACTCGCCTTCGCTCCCAGCGGGAACCGCTGCACGATAAGGAAGTTGATACCCGGGGCGACGCCGAACAGGAACAGCGGGTGGCGGAAGGCGCGGTAGCCCAAGCGCTTCCACCACGGCGCGGCGACGAACTCGTCGACGGTCATCGTCCATACGTCGCCGACGCCGCGTTCCTCGAGCTCGGCGTGGTGGGCATGGTGGATGGCGTGCGTCTTGCGCCAGAAGTTGTAGGGCGCAAGTGTGAGGACGCCGCTGAGCCCGCCGACCAGGTCGTTGGCGCGCTTCGACTTGAAGAAAGCGCCGTGGCCGCAATCGTGCTGGATGATGAAGATGCGCACCAGGAAGCCCGCGGCAGGAATCGCGAGCAGCAGAGTGAGCCAGTAGCCGACACCGAGTGCCAGGTACATGAGCGCCCCGGCCACCAGCAGGCCTCCGAAGGAGTTCGCGATCTGCCACAGACTCTTGCGCAGGTCGGGCGTCTGGTACTTCCGTACGATCGCCTGCCAGCCGGCGTAGCCGGACTGCGGTTGGGTTGGTTCGTTCATCCGAGGATCCCTTCGTCGAGCGTGAACGATGGTCCACGGTGGGGCCGAGTCGGTCCACACCGCTCCACTGCCGCGCAACAGCCGGTGTCCCGGCATACGCCGCGATGGTCCGCGCCATTCGGCGCAGACGCGGCTGGCGGATCCCTGAGCGGACCGCGCCCCGCAATGGAGACATCCACGTTGCCTGTCCAAGGAGTGCATACACGCTACCACGTCGTGCCGTCGCGGCACGTCGCCGTCAGCGGCCTGCCCGCTCGGCGCCCCTCCGACCCCGAGTCCCTCTCGGAGACCCCCATGTTCGAACGCCCTTGCTATTCAGCATCAGAACGTCTATGCTTCCGTGTTCCGACAAAGTCGATAGGGCTTTCTTGAAACACGGGCACTCGCCCGGATATGACTGCGCCTGGCCGAGGCCGGGCGACACTAGGAGCAAGAGATCATGGCAACAGGCAACGTCAAGTGGTTCAACGGCGACAAGGGCTTCGGCTTCATCGAGCAGAGCGACGGCGGCAAGGACGTCTTCGTGCACTTCTCGGCCATCCAGGGTGATGGCTTCCGCAGCCTCAACGAGAACGATCAGGTGGAGTTCACCGTCGAGCAGGGCCCCAAGGGGCTGCAAGCCTCGAACGTGAAGGTCGTCCAGGCGGCCTGACAGCCGCCCATTCCCGCCACTTCTCGCGTCCCCGCTCGAGCACGCTCGGGCGGGGACGCCTCATCTCGGGACGGTTCGAAGGCTCGGTCGAGGCCCGCAGCGCTCGCGCAGCCGGTGTCGGCGGCTGGTCACCGCCGCAGACCCGGCGGCTCCGCCAGGAGCGCCCGAACACAGAAGGTCGACTGTCGAGCGGGCGCGACGCGCCCTCAAAGGAGCGGTCCATGCCCGCAGCTCATGCACGCGCAACCACCATCGACGAGTACATCACAAGCTTCCCCGAAGCCGTCCAGACCAAGCTCCAAGCGCTCCGGCGCACCATCCAGAAAGCCGTTCCGGAAGCGAACGAAACCATCCGGTATGGCATCCCGGCCTTCGAGCTGAGGGGCACCCTGGTGCACTTCGGCGTCTTCGGCGATCACATCGACGTCTACCCACTTGCCTCCGGCGCCGACACCGTCTCACGAGAGCTCGCCCCCTACAGGCTCGGCAGGAACTCCGCCCGCTTCGGGCTCGACCAGCCGCTCCCGCTCGAGCTCATCGGCCGGATCGTCCAGTCCAAGGCGACGGCAAACCTCGACAAGGCCTTCTCCCGTCAAAGGCTCGGACGCTGAGAAACAACTGGGAGCCGGCACCACCGGCTCAGGGGTGACGCACCAAGCCTCGACTACCTGCCGAAGTACCTCGCAGGATCACCGGCGCTGGGTTGGCGTCCTCCCGCCGATCGCCGCCACAACCATGGCGACGCACCCCGTGCGGCCGGTCCTGAGCCTCGGCCTCAAGCACGTACCCGTCCGCATAACGGAATCCGCTCCGCGAGTCCCCGCCCAACCACGGCCCGCCGTCATTGGGCCCGAGACGGGCGACCATCTTCTCGATGTCTTCCGAACCAACACGAACCGCCGGTTGAACGATGTCGTCCCGGGCCTTCCGTGCACCGTCGAGCGTGATGGGCCGAGCCTCCTCGGCGGGATGTACCGGGGCGCTCCCTTGCGAGAGCCAGGCGAAGTACGCTGAGGCACCAGCCCATGAAGTCCACGGCCGTCGGTAGCCGATGCGTACGCCCGGGCCTGCTCCCCGAGGCGTTGGAGGGAGATGGTACCGTGCCTGCCCAGCAGACCGTTCTTCTCGTTGGCGGCACCGGACGCACGGGCGGCCGCGTGTTGCAGCAACTCCTGGACCGCGGCATCGCTGTTCGCGCCGTCGTGCGATCGAGCGGGAGGCTACCGCCCGACGTCGCAGGCAACCCCAACCTGACGGTGATCGAGGCCAGCCTGCTGTCGCTTCGAGACGAGGAGCTGCGGCAGCAGCTGCACGGCTGCGACGCAGTCATCTCCTGTCTCGGTCACGTCCTCAGCCTCAAGGGCATCTTCGGGCCGCCGCGCGACCTCGTCACGAGCGCGACGACGCGTCTTTGCCGTGGGGTCGAAGCACTGCAGCCCGCAGCGCCGGTCAGGTTCATCCTGATGAGCAGCGTCTCGGTGAACCGCCCAAGGGCCCTCGACACGCGTCGGGGCCCGCTCGAGCGCGCATTTCTCTGGATGCTCCGCGGCGTGCTCCCGCCAGCAAGGGACAACCAGCGAGCCGCCGACCTCCTGGTCGAGAAGGTCGGCCCGAACAACCCGTACGCTCAGTGGGTGGTCGTTCGACCGGATTCACTCCTTGAGGGCGGCGTCTCCGAGTACACGTTGCACGAGGGCCTCGTGAACAGCCTCTTCGCGCCTGGCAAGACGAACATGGCCAACGTCGCGCACTTCATGTGCGAGCTGGTAACGAGCCCGAGTGCGTGGGCCGACTGGAAGGGCAAGCTCCCGGTGATCGTCAACGGTTCTTCGAAGTCTGCGTTGCCGGCATGAGCGCGAACACCCCGTTGAATACGGCGGTCGAGGCGCTCCGGCACCGATGGCGTCTCCGTTCCCACGAGAACAGGAAACCAAGGCTGCGCACCAAGTGACCGCGCCGTGCCAGAGCGCCGACCCCAACGCCGAGCCCGCCCGAACCCCCCTCCAGGAGGAACTGCAGGCCCAGCGTGGTCTTGCCGGTCCCCGGCGCCCCCTGCACGAGGTAGATCCAGTCGCGAGGAAGCCCCCCGTTCACGATGGCATCGAGACCGTCGATCCCGGTTGCTGCCCCTGTCCATGCGGGAGGCGGATTCTCGCTGCGTCATGCGTCGGCGATAGAGCCTGGTGGTCCTGAACGGTAGGGTCCCGTCCACACCGGCGCCGGGGCGGAGGGGGTTCCTGACCCCAGTGCGCATGGTTCCTTCGCTTCTGTCGAGCCTCGAGCAATGCCCGTAGGCTGGAAAGCGCCCGTCTCGCCCGTCCCCCTGTTCTACGGAAGCGGAGGGCGGATGCGCTCTGGGCGGAGGGCAACACCGTCCAGGCGCCGGGGCCAGGTGTGTTCCGCGCCAATGCGCGAGCGAAGGAGAAGGCCCATGCTGGTAGGAATCGCGATCGTCTTGATCATCCTCTGGATCCTGGGGCTCGTCACGTCCACAACCCTCGGCGGCGTGATCTACGTGCTCCTGATCGTTGCGGTGGCGCTCCTGCTGGTGCAAGTCTTCCGGGGACGGCGCGCCTGATGGACCCGGCAAGCGCTTCTCTGTGCAGACGTGTCGCGGAGCGACTGAGGCCGCTGTACCGGGTGGTTCGGAATACGCGGTTGGATGGCGAGGACGCGTTCTGGCTCGTGTACGACGAGGCGGTCATCCAGCTCTCGAAGGCGCGGAACGAGAGTGAGATCACCACGAAGGCGCGGGCTCGCGACGAACTGCATGAGATCATGAACCTGGTGACGTCCTAGGAACCGGCGTGAGTAGCGCGGGGCCTCTTCACGGGCCCCGAAGACGACGCGCCGCATCTAGGTGGATAACGTGAGCGAAGCGAGGAACGTCCTCGTCATCGTGAATCCGGCGGCGGGAGGGGGCGGCCTGGAGGCGTTGCGTCAGCTCGTCGACGCAAGATTCGAGAGGACGGGCGCAGCGTACGAGCTGCGCGAGACCGAAAGGAGCGGGGACGCTTTCGATTGGAGCCGCGACACCGCGGCCGATCTGGTGATCGCAGGCGGCGGCGACGGGACCGTCATGGAGGCGATGAGCGGGCTGATCGCCAACGGTCGCCGCGTCCCGCTCGCGATCATCCCTGGAGGCACGGCCAACCTGCTGGCCGAAGCCTTCGGCATCAGCCCGGATCCGGAGGCGGCCCTCGACACCGCAATGACGGGCGTTCCGGTACCTCTCGATGTCGGAACCCTGCCAGAACAGAACCGCTACTTCGCGCTGGTGGCAGGTGCAGGTTGGGACGCACAACTCATCAGGGACGCAACCCGGGCCCGCAAGGACAGGTTGGGGCGATTCGCGTACGTGCTGTCGGGCGTGAAGAACCTCTTCGCGCTGAAGCGCTCACGGGTCGATATCGAGGTCGACGGGGTGCGGCGATCGTTCAATGCGCACACGGTCATGATCTTCAACGTCGGCGCGTTTCCCGGCCTCGGCATCGACTTCGGTCGAAACGTCAACCCGCACGACGGCACGCTCGACCTGGCCGTCGTGTCTACAACGAGCGCCGTCGGGCTGGCCCGGCTGGCGTACCAGGTGCTCGTCCGGCACGTCAGGACGAACCGGGACATCACCACCTTCTCGGCGTCGCACATCCGCATCACCGCCACACCCCCGCTGGAGGTTCAGGTCGACGGCGAAGGGCTCGGCTACACGCCGCTCGATGCCGAGGTCAGACCGGGGGCCGCGACGATCATCGTTCCTCTCACCTACGCCGTAGCGAACGGTCTCGCGACGGCTGTCGAGACGCCCGTTGTCCCGAGCTAGTGGCCGCCTCGGGGGGTCGTGCACCGGCAACGGTTGCCCGCCCGTTGCAGAGCCTGCCGCTTCGTCGCCTCCGTGAAGGGCTCGGGGCTCGGTCCCGATGGCCCGCAGAAGGGCGCGTTCGCGGGGTAGGGCCAGCAAATTGCCGGCGCGTTGGAGAGGCGGTTCCCCTTGCCACGCCGCTTGGGATGCACTTCGAGCTCTTCGCTTCTCTTGCACCTCGACATGGCCGTTCTCCTGCCCTCATCGGAAAGCGGAGGCGCCTGCACCGCGGCCCCATCAGGACGCAGCCTCGACCGAACACCCGTCGTCGATGCTGGTGTCACGACCCCATGCCAGATAGCCACCACGCCTCTCGTCCCCCGTGCGTCCGGGACCTAACCTCGAGAACGAGCACACACGCATCCCACACACCGAAGCGCATGGCCCACCCGAGGGCGCTTGGAAACGGCCGTCGACCCATCACGTATCCCACGACGGCCAGAAACGGCGCACTCCGGGAGGACAAAGCGTGGGGAGGTGAGCAGCATGGCAATCCAAGCGCACCGCGCACCGAGCCAGCACCCCGCTGAGCCCGGAGATCCACCGACGGTCCGGCACGCTCTAGCCTCGGGCCCAACCGACCCGGCTCCCCATCATCTGGTTCTCCTCAGACGCTCGGTGGCGATCAAGATCCACGTCGGGCCCTGGTACTTCGAGAAGGGCGACGGTCTGAAAGGAACACTGATAGGCCACCCCATCAACGCCTCCCGGAAGATCATCATCCGAACCACCCGGGGCACCTTCAACCTCAACCAGGAGGACGTGGCCGACGTCCCGGAGGCCGAACCCTCCTAGCAGCAGACGTTTCGAAGTCTCGCGATGAAGAGATAGGACCGACATGCTCATCACCATCGCGGTCATCCTGATCATCCTGTGGCTCCTGGGGCTCATCACCTCCACCTTCGGCGGCGTCATCTACGTCCTCTGGGGCATTGGCGTGCTCCTCCTGCTCGCCCGCGCCTTCCAGGGCCAGCGCGTCTAGCCGGCAGGGATAGGCCCCATCCCCTGCGACCCCGAGCGGAAACCCGCCTCCCTACATCGACA
>Ga0315542_1001073_pt1 | contig 17252 bp, 18 predicted proteins | sample SalMarSW160120MG_FD_202541 | JGI IMG/M metagenome (GOLD analysis project Ga0315542, IMG submission 202541) | Salt marsh sediment microbial communities from the Plum Island Ecosystem LTER, Massachusetts, United States - Salt Marsh Sediment SW1601-20 ...
AAACTCTTCATTTTTTTTATTGACAATGTCAAGGACTTTTTATTATAAATTAATCCTTAACTATTTGAAAATTGAACTAATTACAATATTCACAAATAGTTAGTGGCTGTTCATAAATAAATTTCAGGCACGAGCAGGTTTCCAATCCAGAAATGGACCGTTTTGGGAGGAAACAAAGAAGCGACCCTGTTTTCTCAGCAACACGGGTGACAATGCCTCGGGACCGGGGAAAACAGGCTGAAAAGATTGAGAAAGTATAGTGATTTTTGTGCAGGGAGGAGGTGAATGATACAAGTTTAATATTTTTTTAGTGGAATACTCTTCAATTAGCAAAAGGAGGCAATAATAATGGCTTTTGAACCTAAGGAAGATCAAAAAGAGCTGAAGTATGATGAGCTTCGCGTTTACTCGGATGAGGAGCTCAAGAATTATACGAATGAGGAGCTCAAGAATTTCAAGGTGAAACATGCTATTCCTGATGTGGAAGAGCTGGAAAAGGGACCCTGGCCCAGCTTTGTCGCGGACGCCAAACGGGAGGCCCTGCACCGGAAGAAACTGCCCAATGACCGCATGTTGATTGACAGGGATGTGGTTGAAGATATGCTGGGACAGCTCCAGGTCTCTTTCGATGACGGTGAGACCCACTGGAAACATGGTGGTATCGTTGGTGTTTTCGGCTATGGTGGGGGTGTTATCGGAAGGTATTCCGACCTCCAGGAAAAATTTCCTTCAGTAGCCCATTTCCACACAATGCGTGTGAACCAGCCTGCCAGCAAGTTCTATAATTCAGATTATCTCCGTTCCCTTTGCGATCTGTGGGAATATCGTGGGAGCGGCCTGATGAACATGCATGGATCTACCGGCGACATCGTTTTTATCGGGACTACCACGGAACAGTTGGAACCAATCTTTTATGAACTCGGACATGTCCTGCAACAGGACCTCGGCGGATCAGGGTCCAATCTCCGGACACCTTCCTGCTGTCTCGGCAAGGCACGCTGCGAGTGGTCTTGCTATGATACCCAGCAGATGTGTTACGAGCTGACCCACTACTACCAGGATGAACTTCATCGACCCGCCTTCCCGTACAAGTTTAAATTTAAATTTGACGGATGTCCGAACTGCTGTGTCGCATCTATTGCCCGTTCAGATATGTCTTTTATCGGCACCTGGCGTGACAACATCAGGATCGACCAGGAAGCCGTCCAGGCCTATATCAACGGGGAGATCGCCCCCAACGGCGGCGCCCATGCCGGCAAGGACTGGGGAAAATTTGATATCCAGAAAGAGGTCATTGATCTCTGTCCGACCAAGTGCATGTGGATGGAAGACGGGAAGCTCATGATCGATGACAAGGAATGCACCCGGTGCATGCATTGCATCAATGCCATGCCGCAGGCCCTGAGACCGGGGACTGATACGGGAGTGAGCATTCTTTTCGGCGCCAAGGCGCCTATTCTCGAAGGGGCACAGATGTCCGTGCTGACCGTTCCCTTCATGAAGGTCGAGGAACCATACGACAATGTGAAGGAACTGGTGGAAAAAGTCTGGGATTGGTGGATGGAAGAAGGCAAGAACCGGGAACGTCTGGGCGAACTGATCCAGCGGTACGGTATCCCCAAGTTCCTGGAGATGCTCGAACTGCCGCCCATGCCGCAAATGGTGAAGGAACCGAGAAGCAATCCCTACATTTTCTGGAAAGAAGAAGATGTCCCGGGCGGATGGCAGCGTGATATCAATGAATACAGAGCGAGACATAAGAGATAGGAGGGACCAACAATGGCATTATCTACTGAAAGATTTGGATTGTTCAATCCGGATAAACCCATGGAGAACAGGCTGACGGACCTTGGTCCAAGGCATTTCTGGCAGTATTTCCCTCCTATTATTCAGAACAATTACGGAAAATGGAAATACCATGAGATCCTGGAACCGGGAGTGCTTGTGCATGTTTCCGAGACGGGGGATAAAGTCTTCACCATTCGCTGCGGCGGCTGCCGTTTCATGTCCGTGGAACATGTCCGGGAGATTTGTGAAATCGCTGACAAATACTGTGAAGGTTATGTGCGTTTTACGACCAGGAACAACATTGAATTCATGGTGGACAGCGCAGACAAGATGGAGGCCTTGAAAAAAGATCTCCAGGGCAGAAAGCATGTGACCGGGAGCTACAAGTTCCCCATTGGCGGGACCGGCGCCGGCCTGACCAACATCGTTCACACGCAGGGTTTTCTCCACTGCCATACGCCGGCCACGGATGCGTCCTCAATGGTCAAAGCGGTCCTGGATGATCTCTTTGACTATTTTCAGGGTATGAGCCTCCCTGCGCAGGTACGCGTTTCCATGGCATGCTGCCTCAACATGTGCGGCGCCGTGCATTGCTCGGATATTGCACTCCTGGGCTATCACCGGAAACCGCCCGTCATTGATCATGAGGTGATTAATAAGCTTTGTGAAATCCCCCTGGTTATCGCGGCATGTCCGACCGGGGCTATTTCCCCCGCGAAGACGGAAGAGGGCGGAAAGACCGTTAAAATCAAGGAAGAACGGTGCATGTTCTGCGGGAACTGCTACACCATGTGCATGGCGGTACCCCTGGCAGACAAAGAAGGTGACGGGGTGACCATCCTCGCCGGAGGAAAGATCTCCAACCGGATCAGCCCTCCGAAATTTTCCAAGGTGGTCGTTCCCTTCCTGCCGAACAGCTTTCCGCGGTTTCCGGAAGTATGTGCGACGGTGAAAAAGATCATCGAGGCCTATGCCGATGATGCCAATAAATATGAACGGATTGGTGACTGGGCCGAGAGGATCGGATGGGAGAAATTTTTTGAGAAGTGTGACCTTCCGTTCAGCGACCATCTTATTGATGACTACAGGCTGCAATACGACACGTACCGGACGACGACCCAGTTCAAGTACACTGAAGCGGCCTGGGAGGTTTCCAGGGCGGCGGGTGGCATTGACTGATTGTTCGTTCAAACCATCTCAGTAAAGGAGCAAACAGATGGAAGATATAAAGAAGGCCATTCTGGCTTTTGCCGAAAGCAGCAAGAAGACCAAGTTTTACTTCAAAGACCTCGAGAAAGCGGTACAGAAGACGATGCCGGACGCAAAAGCCAGGGAGATCAAGAAGGCTGCTACCGCCCTCATCAATGAAGAAAAACTCATTTACTTCTCTACCGGCAGCAGCACCATGTATGGTCTGAAAGGACGAGGTGTTACCGAGGATCACTAGCCTCTGTTTGCAGTGATTTTTGTGGACCAATGAACTTGTTCTCTAGCAGGAGAGGTCGCTGTCCCTTGTCGGATTGCGACCTCTTCTTTTCTTGCCCGGACGCCCAGGGATAACCGGCCCCCGGCGCCGATACTTCTCACGGAGAACCCGCATAGCGCATAGGTTCTCCTGACCAGAGGTTAGAATATCAGGATGCTCAAGGGGGCCACCTGACGCTTCGCGAATTGTGGGTGGAGATTCAGGGGGAGCAGGAGCACGATATCTTATCAGGATAGATTTGGAAGGAATAGTATGAAAACACCACAGGGAGCTGAAGAATTTATCGCTCAGCAGAAGGAGATTCTGGCACAGAATTCCGAATGTGCCAGCTCAAGTTATAATCTCGGCGTCGCCCTCATGAGCCAGGGAAAGCTGGACGAGGCCATTGAGGCATTCAACGATGCCATTGGGAACAGTGCCCGGATGTTTGAGGGATATGTGAATCTCGGGTATATCTATTTCAAGAAAGGAAACCTTGAACAGGTCATAGAGGTAAACAAGAAGGCAATCGAGATAGAACCCCGCTATGCCAGGGGATACGCCAATCTGGGATTTGCCTACCTCCAGCTCTTGAGAACCGACGAGGCTATCGATGCGCTTGAAAAGGCCATCGAGTTGAACCCTGACATTGTGCAGGCATGGAGCAACCTGATAAACGCCCACCTCCAGAAGGACAACGTATCCAAAGCTATCGAGACGGGTGAAAAGCTGGTTGAAATGGCGCCGGACTTCGCCCTTGGGCAGAATAACCTTGCTTTTGCCTATTATAGCAATGGAGACTATGAAAAGGCGATTGTCTGTCTGGATAAGGCTGTTTCCCTTGGATTCCAGGTACATCCGGAATTTCTCAGAAAACTGGAACCCTATCGCCCCTCATGACGGTGACATCTCTTTTTGAGCAATACGGGGTTCTGACTGCAGCGGCGGATCTCGCATTCAGGGAAATGCGCAGCCAATATCCCTCCTGCGTGAGGTGCGAACCGCTCTGTGCAGACTGCTGCCATGCCGTGTTCGGCCTGTTCCTGATTGAAGCAGCCTATCTGAGATTTCAATTCGAGAAACTTCCCAGGAAGGAAAGGCGCCAGACCGCCTCCAGGGCCGCTAAGGCTGAGAAGGAAATGGAAAGATTGATAAACGAGGCGAAAAAGGGGGAAGGTCAGCAGCAGGGGTCCTATCCTCTTGAAAAAGCCCGGGTCCGATGTCCGCTGCTCAATGACCTGAATGAATGCGTGCTCTATCAACACCGTCCTCTCACCTGCAGGGTGTATGGCATCCCCACCGCTATTCACGGAAAGGCCCATATTTGCTGGAAGGCGGAGTTCGAAAAGAAAAAAGCATACCCTGCATTTAATCTCGACGAGGTGAACAGGAAACTGTACCATCTCTCCGGGGAGTTCCTGCGGGAGGCCGGAGGAAGTGATCCGTCAAAGGCAACTTTTCTGGTAAGTGTTTCCAAGGTTATCGGGACCCGGACACCCGATCTGATACAGGAAATTTTTCTATGATGGAAGAGAGTTCTTCCACGTGGCCCCGCAGATGCTTTTTGATAAGCCGGAGTTCTTCCTTGCCTCCGTCCCGGTAGATTTCGAGGAGTGGCCGGAAGGCCGAAGTGAGTTCCTCGGGGGAAAAGGATCGAAGAAGATCAAGAAAATCCCCGGCAATGGTTTTGCTGTAAGAGTCCTGATCAATCATCATCGTGAGTGCCTCAAAAAATCCCTGTGTTACCGCCGGCAGGATATTCCCTTCAATCCAGATCATCTCTCCCACCCCGTCGAGCCGGTCAAGCCGCATCCTCAGACCCAGGTCAAGAAAGAAAAAAAGGAGATTGGCCAGATTTTTCTTCGAATGGCGGCCGGGCAGGGTGAGTAACGGTTCATACCCCCGGGCGGTGGTGAGCCTGACACTGGGCGTCCCTTTTGCATTCCTGATGATAAAATCCCCGGCAGCATGACTCCACGGACGTACCTGACGGGCAGTCTCGGGATCGAAGAGCAGCGTCAGTGTCCGAGCTGCCTGGCGGAAGAGTTCAAAAAAGAGCCTTTTCCCGGCGGTGTAATATCCCTGTTGCTGATCCCAGACCTGAAGATACATTTTCCCCGCGTCGTCGCGTAACATATGCCATTCATGATACCCTTCCAGCCATTCTCCCAGGAGGAAGAAGAGGGTCTTTTTTTGACTGTCGCGGACAATCTCCCGGTCTCCCATGCAGTAGACTTGGGGAAGACCGCAGGAAGGGTGTTTCCTGTTCAGCAAGGAGAGGGTGATGGATTCCTGTTTCAGTGCCTCCTTGCTTTTTCCGGTCATGGCCGTAACCAGGGAGAACTTGGCGCATGTGCCTTTCCCTTCCACTTCCACACTGGCAACATGATACAGTGCCCCCTGTTTCTCACTCCGTATCAGAAGCGTCCTGATCTGGTCTTCTCGGGGAGGCTGTTCCTGAGGCGGCCGATGGAGTGCGTTCAGGAAACATGCAAGGTGATCCTCAAGGAGAAATCCTCGTGCAGCATTGAAATAATCTCCGAGCGTGAGAAAGGGATGTGGAGTTGAAGGGGAGATGAGCAGCGGTCTTTCAAGGTCTTCCTGTGTGAGAGAGATATCTCCTTCGGGTGAAGAAAAAAGGAAACGTGTGATCATAACCGTGCATGGGCCTCGGCGGCCACCTGCCCCACCGTCTTTTTTTCAAGAAAACCGTGTTCGTATATTTCTATCTGAAGCGTTTCGGTCCGAAGCTCTTCCAGGTCTTTCTTTATTTCCGTTGCTCCAAGGTTTCCAAGGAGGCGGGCTGCATAACCCCGCACCGCGGGGTCATCGTCTTTCAGGTAGGGAATAAAATGCAGGGCGTGCTTTCGCAAAAGATCAGGCCGCTCTCCGGCAATGGATCCAAGGGTACAAAGGGTCATGGCTCTTCTGGTTTCATCACCGAGGAACCGGTACAGTTCAGGGATATACCCGGCAAAAAGGTCCAGCTTGTGCCGGATTATTTCCCCGATGGCCTCGAATGCCCCCCAGCTGGATGCTGCGGTGTCCGAAATGGCGGTGAAGAGGCGCTGGAGAAGTTTGGAAATGCTGGCGGGCCTGTCCGCCGCGATCCTGGCGGCTACGCATCCGAGCGCCTCAGCAGCACGGTGGCGGAACTGCGGATCCGGTGAATAGAGCAGACGCATCAGGTTCCTCTCCATTTTTCGATCTGTTTGCGCAGCCTCAATCAAGGGCGCCAGCCTGTAATCCCTGATCAGTGCCTCCACTTCCTGCTTGGTGTACGATTTTCCGTTGGGGGATTGTTTTTTCCCTTTTGGGACAGGCTTTGCGTTTTCAAGTTTTTTCCTGACCCCGTCCGCGGTGACTTCCAGCACATCCTCATGAAAGCGTACAAAGAAAAGGGCTCCGCTAATCCTTCTCCCTTCAAAGAAACCACCCGGCAGGACGAGGTGGTTCACATAATCGTAATGCTCGACAAGCTCTTCCTGATAATCTTCCCCCGGGGCCAGGTTCCAGGCCAGGTCCCAGTCCATATCGCATCCGAATACCAGGGCCTCAATCTGCGCTGAACCCAGGTTGTGGCCGGTCACATCGCAGGCATAAACAGCGCCGCAGGAACAGGAGCCTACCGGCATTTCGCTCGCTCTGCGGAGGTTCAGTTCTTTCGGCTTTTCTATCAGCTTTCCGCAGAAAGGGCAGGAGGGTCTTTTTATGAATTCTCTCCCAAGGAGTTTGTTTTCATGCATGTATCTTTTCCGTAATTTTCCACGCTCAGGCCCGGACTTTGAGATCCATATTCCGCGAGTCTTTATCATACTCGAATTCCGTGATTTCAAAGTCGGAACGCGTTTCCTTGAAGTGAATGAGCCAGTTCCGGTATTGAGAACCCGCAAACTCGCAGCTGAGCGTCCCGATCCGTGCGTTCAGTTTTTTCAGTTTCGGGACCACTGCCTCCGAGAAGGCGGTCATAATCGTGAATTCGTCGTCTGCAGTCAGCCTTTCTCTCATGGGTCACTTTCTCCGGAATCGGCGTTTCTCCCTTTTCCGTTATTTGCTCGGCCCCGGCAGATCAAGGGTCATGCACTGGTTCGAAGGGCCGCACGATTTTGTCGTCAGTTTGGGCTTATTGCCGCCGGGACCCACGCCCATGGCATAGTTCGTGCGGCTGACAACCCGTTCAAAAGTGTCGGACCGGCACTCAGGGCAGGTCAGCTCAAGTTCTTCCTCTGTACTGGTGAAGAGTTTTTCAAAGATATTGCCGCATTTCAGGCACCTGAATTCAAATATGGGCATTGCTTTGCTCCTTCGTTTTGAAGTATAACAGAACACGCGGGGCGTCAGAAATGAGGAGACGGAATCTGGAATAAGAGCCAGTGCGCAAATATCTCCCGGTACATTTTCTGAATAGCTGCCCCTGCATACCGTACTCTTTAAATATAGTTCCCTCCCGGAATAAAGTCAAATGACCATTCTCTCATTCCATCCCTGTTTCGGGGCAGACAGACAGGTCATCATCGGTGCCGGGAATTTGACCGGAGAGGACCTGGCGTTCATTCGACGGGCCGACGCCATTATCCTGCCGCAGGGGTGCTCTTCCGAACTCTACCAGGCCTGCCTCCAATCCGGGGCCGCCGTCTTTCCGGAATATGGCCCCCGCTTCCGGTATCCCGGAAAAATCGGCCAGACGCAGCTCTTTGAGGAAGTGTCATGCTCTCATCCGGAAACCTACTGCTGGAACCATGTTGCAGAGCTACAAATGTCCCTGGAAAATGGAAAGGTGCTGCCCCGGACATTTCCGTTTTTCCTTAAAATGGACACCGTTCATGAAGGGGAGGGGGTGTTTTTTATTGAAGACGACGCAGGTCTTCGGAGAGTGCTCGGACAATTGGAGGAAAAAGAGGCGACCGGGAGCCGGGGTTTTCTGACCCAGGCAGCAATAGCCACTGTTGGAAACACGCTTCGGGCAGTGATTATCGGCCGCAGGATTTTTACCTACTGGAAACGGCCGGCTGAAAGAGGCCGGATGATCACCAACATAGGCAAAGGCGGCTTGATCGATAGGGAATGGCGGCCCGACCTTCAGGAAAAGGCTGTGGCGGAAGCAAAGAAGCTGTCACGCAGGACCGGAATCAACCTGGCAGCCATTGATCTGGCAGTTGCAGTGAACGAACCGGATCCCCAGCCGTTTTTTCTTGAAATCAACTATTACTTCGCACGCAGGGGGCTTGGGGGCACCTTTTCCTATTACCGGCTCCTCTATCAGGCCGTGCAGGAATGGCTTGCCGAAAGGGGCTTGGATCCTCGCAGGGTGGTGCTTTTTTGACCCGGTTCCCTGCTCATTGGAAAACCTGGTCCTGAAGGGGAGGCACAGATCCCGCTTTGCGGGAGGCCTAAACCGGGAGATAAAGTGACTAGAGTTTGAAGTGAGCTGGAGTTAATGGAGCGGTTTGCTCTTCTCTCCGACAGAATGGAAAGAAATTCCTCAACTCCAGTCATTCTAGTCAGTCTAGATCACTCTAATCACTCTGGAGATCCGGAAATAGACAGGCCCCCTCTGGAGGCACCCTGAAGCCGAGCTCTCCGGATTACTCCAGGATTTTTATGGAGACCCTTCTGCTCCGGGGGCCGTCAAACTCACAGAAAAAGATCTTCTGCCAGGTCCCGAGAACCAGGCTGCCGTTCTCAATGAATACTGCCACCGAACTGCCCATGAGAGAGGCCTTTATGTGGCTGTCCGCGTTTCCTTCCAGATGGCGGTAACCGGCACCCGCGGGAACAAGTTCGTTCAATTTGGTCAGGATGTCTTGACAGACCGCGGGATCAGCACCTTCATTAATAGTAATCCCGGCCGTAGTATGCGGCACGTAGACCATGCAGATGCCGTTCACCGTTCCATGCCTGGACACCTCTTCCCGGACTTTGGCGGTTATGTCAACCATTTCGATCCTGGTACTTGTCTTGACCGGTATGGAGCTGGACATGGGACCTCCTTTCACGGGGTTGCAGGCACCCCTCTTTCAGGGCAGGATGATCCGGGGCGACGGGTCCTCCGAAGGTTCATCGTTTGCGCCCATTTCATCTCTGAGTTTTTCGTAATGGGCGATGGTCTTTTCCAGGAGAAATGCAAGGACGGGGCTCATACCATGAAACACATCTCTGTCAAGACCCCGGGAGGCCGCCGAAAGGGCCAGGCCTGCATAGTCCTTTTCATCCCGCTTGCAAAATATGTATGCCATTTCTTCCAGACGATATTTCAGAATATTCACCATCTCCGGATGAAAATATTCTTCGGCCCATTTTTCCTTGATGCTCCTTACTCGTTCCTCCTGTTGCACCTCGGAGAGCAGAAGCGGTCCTTCTTCCGAATCTTCCAGCTGGAGGAGGAGGGGTTCCATTTTCTCAAGAGGGATTGTCCAGGTTCCTATGGATGGATGAGAGAATAATTTTTCCATCTGCGAGCGGGTCGGAGCGTCCCCTGCATCAGGCCATTCGGGAAAGAAATCGTAAACCGGGGGGCGATCCAGTGTGCTGCCTTGAGAAAGCAACAGGCTCCTGAATTCAGCATACTCCCGGGGCACGTCCAGGGCCCCCTGCAGAGATTTGCCATAGGCATATTCCAGAACAGTGGCGGCATGGGAAACGGAGACCTGAATATTTATTTCCATTTCACCCTGGACCGCTGTTTTCAACTCTTTCATTCTTTTTTTGCTGCAATGGGCCGAGTGGAATTCAATGATTCCTTTTTCGTCATTGACCTGGCCGATTCCTATGTCATATCCGGAAGGTGTTCTCGGCAGTGCAACGTATACGCCGCGGGAACCGAACCCATCAATTACCCCGAGAAACGCCTCGGCTTCTTCTTTGTGGTTCGCCTTGCGGAGGAAGGAAGGTTCGGGATGACTTTCACCGGTCAAGAACGGCGCTTCGAAACCATGTTGCCTCAGCCTGAACGCGGCACGCCTGATCGCTTTTCGGATATCCTTCTGATTATATGCTTTATAGAGTGCTTCCAGAAGAGGGATGGTTGCCTTGTCATCCGTGGGGAGGCGCTCCACCAGGACCCTGGCCAGTCGTGAGTTTGGAATTTGCGGAACCAGCAGTTCCGGGCTGTTATTCTTATACTCTGCGAGCAGTGAATCGAGGAGGGCTTTGTCTTCAGGAGGGAGCGGGGGAGATGGGAGGACGGATTTTTTCCTTTGCCCTTTTTTTCGTCCCATCCTCAGGCGGCCTTCTTCCGCTCAATGGCTACGTGGTCAATATACCCGGCCTCCTTCAGGTAGACATTTATTGTCTCCTCGGGAGCCGTTTGCCATGTCCCGCCCACATAATTGGGAGTAATCGGCAATTCGCGGTGTTCATTTCCCCGGTCGACAAGGATGGCAAGTTCGATTTTCCTGGGGCGACCGAAGTCCATGAGAGCATCCATGGCAGCCCGCACGGTCCTGCCGGTAAAAAGGACATCATCCACCAGGATAATAGTCTTGTCGTCTATGGAAAAGGGAAGATTCGTCTTCCCCACCGTCGGCGCAGGACCAATCCGTGTCCAGTCATCCCTGTAAAGAGTGATATCCAGTACGCCAAGCGGAACACTCAGCCCCCTTGTTTTTCGGACAATGTCTTGAATGCGGGCAGCCAGATAGGCCCCTCCTGTCCGAATCCCCACAAGTACAAGATCTTTTCCGGTCCCGTTCTTCTTGACAACCTGCTCGGCAATTTTCCGGATATTCTCAGAAATTTCCTTCTGTTTTAAGATGACTGTTTTTGTCATAGACTGTTTCCGAGAGCCTTCTTATAGAAAAACTTGATTAATAGCCAACAGCGGCTCGTAAGTCAATAAAAAAACTGATTGACAAGAATATCGGTGCGCGCCGTTTTCAGAGAAACCGTGATGGAATTTATAGCCTCCAGGGTTGAAAAATTTTCCCGGCTCAGGTAAGCTCTCAAGAAAAGAAAGGAAATAGACACAGGAGGAGAAATGAAAGACCCGTCCGGCACATCTCATTTCCATGAACTCCAGGAGCAACTCGGTTACCGGTTCAGGGACACGACTCTGCTGCAGCAGGCCTTTCAGCATGCATCGTATGTGAACGAAAAGGCCGACAAGCAGATCAAAGACAATGAACGGCTGGAATTTCTGGGGGATGCCGTCCTTGATCTCGCCATAAGCCATCTTTTGATGGATCGTTTTCCGGAAGTCAGTGAAGGGGCCCTTTCCAGATTCCGGTCCATGATTGTGGATGAACAGGGGCTCTGCAATGTTGCATCCCATCTGAAGCTGGGCGACTATGTCCTCCTGGGAAAAGGCGAAGAGCAGACTGCAGGGAGAAAGAAGCCCTCTATCCTGGCGAATACCGTGGAGGCTGTCTTTGGGGCCATATATCTGGACGGCGGGTATGACAGGACATTCAAGGTGGTTGCAGAGATTTTTTCCCGGTCTTTGGCGCGTATTGACCACCCGGAAATGGTTCATGATTTCAAAAGCCGACTGCAGGAATGTACGCAAAAAATAAGCAAAACCATGCCCAGGTACCGGCTTGTGGAGGAAAAAGGCCTTCCGCACGACAGACACTTTGTTGTGGAAATAATCTATAATGGAACTACCCTTGCCCGGGGCGAGGGCAAGAGCAAGAAAGAAGCGGAACAGCATGCAGCCAGGGAGGCCCTTTTGTGTCTGGAGACCGGCAAAAGCATTTCATAGTTCCCGTTTTTATTCCCAATCAGGGATGCCCTCATCGGTGTATTTTCTGTGAACAGGAGAAGATCACCTCTGAAAAGAAAGGCAGGGTAACCGCATCTCATGTTACCCGGATTATCGAGACGGCGCTCCACTCACGGAAATTTGATCCCGCGCGTGCTGAAGTGGCTTTTTACGGGGGTACGTTTACCAGTCTGAAACTCCGGGTAATAAGAGAACTGCTCGGGGCTGTTGCGCCCTTCTTGGAAAAGGGAATGTTTGCGGGCGTCAGGGTCTCTACACGCCCGGATTCCCTGGACATTGAGAAGCTGGACCTGATGAAACGGGCCGGCGTGAGAACGGTGGAGCTGGGCGTTCAGTCCATGGATGATCACGTCCTTGCATTGTCGGGGAGGGGGCACGCTGCGGCTGATTCAGAGAACGGCGTCGGTCTCCTGAAGAATCTTGGATTTCAGGTGGGGGTGCAACTGATGCCGGGGCTTCCCGGAGATTCCCGAGAGGTTTTTCTGTCAACGGTGGAGAAGGTCATCGGGCTCGGGCCGGATATGGCAAGACTGTATCCTGCGTTGGTGATAAGAGGGACGGGCCTTGCTCGAATGTATGAACAGGGGAATTACGCGCCTCTGGGACTCTTCAAGGCCGTGGACATCTGTGCGGAGAGCTGTAAGATGCTTGAAGACGCCGGAATTTGCGTAATAAGGATTGGACTTATGTCTTCACCCACGCTCCTGCTTCAGGGCCAGATCCTGGCGGGGCCGTGGCACGCAGCCTTTGGGTTTCTGGTACGGTGCCGGATGTATCAGAAAGTCATTGAGTCGCAGCTGCCTTCCCGGGGCCGCATGAGAAAGATCAGGATACGGGTCCGGAGCAGGGATGTCCCGCTTCTGCGGGGGTACGGGAATGAAGGAATGAGATGGATTTCCATGATGACCGGGGCGGAAGATGTGGCGGTGGAAGGAGATCGCTCCCTCGCTCCGGGACGGATAGAGGTTTCCGGATCATGACATTCCTGAGTGGATTCATTGCAATCCTTGGGCCCCCGAATGTCGGAAAGTCAACGCTTCTGAACGGGATCATAGGGTCCAAGATTGCAATAGTCTCCCCGAAACCGCAGACAACCCGGAACCGGATTCTGGGGGTCCATCACGGCGATGGATTCCAGATGGTTTTTATGGATACCCCCGGTATCCACAGAACACGAACACCTCTCCACAAGAGCATGGTGGAGTCGGCCCGCTCGGCCTTGCAGGAGGTGGACATTCTTCTCTTGATGGTGGACCTGCACCATCCTGATGCCCCTGAAATTCCTTCTCTCATCAGGGCGGTACGGCAGGCAAAAAAAACATCTCTCCTGGTTCTCAATAAGATTGACAGGGGAAGCAGGACAGACATCCTTCCCGTCATGAAAACATTCGGCGATGAACGGCTCTTTCAGGCCATTGTCCCGGTCTCGGCGCTCCGGGGAGAAGGAGTGCCGGATTTGCTGCAGGCAGTCAGGGAGCAACTCAAGCCAGGGCCCCCGTTTTTTCCACCCCACATGAGAACGGACCAGCCTGATACCTTTCTGATGGCGGAGATCATCAGGGAAAAGATCTATCTTTTCGTCCGGCGCGAGCTGCCGTATTCTTCAGCCGTAGTCGTGGAAAGAACAGAAGAGATTCCGGAGAAGAATCTGCTCAGGATCTTTGCCGCTGTCCACGTGGAGACGCAGTCACAAAAGAGAATCCTGGTGGGGCACAATGGAAACATGGTACGGAAAATCGGGAGTGCCGCACGAGCGGAACTGGAGAGGCGTTTTGCTGTGCAGGTCTATCTGAAGCTCGTCGTTAAGGTAGACAAAAATTGGAGCAGGGATACCCGCGCCCTCCAGCGACTGGGGTACTAAACAAATCAGCCGCTCAACGAGCGGCTGATTTGTTTAGGAGAAAAGAGTAATTTCTTTTACCCATCTCTTCTGCAAAATGCTTGCCATATCTTCCCGTCCTCCGTAAAATAATATAACCAATTGGAATATCAATTATTTTCTGGAAATTGAGGCATGGATGGCAGTTTGGGTTACGCCATAAAAGTACAAAATATTGTACCGTCTATCGGCAATTTTCGGAACTGCGAACATAACCTGTTGAAATAAAATAAAAATGTTTAGTACAAAATTTTGGCTATCATATAACTATTTGATATTTTTTCATCTTATGCTGCATCAGGCTCTTGGTGATGCCGAGCATCCTTGCCGCGTGGGCCTGAATGTTGTCAGACTGGCTCAGGGCCCTCCTGATCATATTTTCCTCTATCTTGCTCAACGCCTCCTGTAAAGGGATACTTGACGGGATGAATCGATCGATATCGAACTGTGATTCCGTCGCCCCGATCTCTTCGGACAGGTCCTGGGGGGTGATCATGCCGCCCGAACTCAGGACGAGGGCCCTTTCAATCACATTCTGGAGCTCTCGGACATTCCCCGGCCAGGAATACCGGAAAAGCAGTTTCCAGGTCTCAGGACTCAGTTCAATCTTCGTAGCTGCTTTCCCTTCCGCATACTGGTCGATGAAGGCTTTGACAAGCAAGGGGATATCATCAACGCGTTCCCGGAGTGGAGGGACGTCTATATGGATCACGTTCAACCGATAATAAAGGTCCTCGCGAAATGTTCCGTTCCTGACATCTTCTTTCATGTTGCGGTTGGAGGCGGAAAGAACCCTGACATCCACTTGTATGGTCTTGGTACCGCCGACCCGCTCGAATGTCATTTCCTGCAGGACACGGAGCAGTTTCACCTGAAGGGAATGGGGCATATCTCCCACCTCGTCCAGGAAAAGAGTTCCTGAATCAGCCAGTTCAAAGCGGCCCTTTTTCATGGAGACAGCCCCGGTAAAAGCGCCTCTTTCATGCCCGAAGAGCTCACTTTCCAGGAGTGTTTCCGTGAGCGCTCCGCAGTTCATTGAGACAAACGGTCCATCTTTTCTCATACTCCCGTAGTGGATGGCTTTGGCAATGAGTTCCTTTCCGGTTCCCGAGGGCCCGGTAATCAGGACTGAGGCTTTTGATTGAGCTACTTTCTCGATCATGTCATAGATCTTGAGCATGGGCTTGCTTTTTCCAATGATATTTCCATACCTGAAACGATCCGAGAGAGCCTCGCTGAGCCTCCGGTTTTCTTTGACAAGGCGGTATTTTTCCAGGGCCTTCCTGATGGTCAGCTTGAGCTGCTCATTCTGGAATGGTTTCGTGATATAATCGTAGGCATTCTGTTTCATGGCCTCCACCGCCATTTCTATGGTGCCATAGGCCGTCATAATAATAACGGGCAGGTCAGGCTTTATCTTGCCACATTCCGAGAGCAATTCCATTCCGCTCATACCGGGCATCTTGACGTCTGTTATGACGAGGTCCAGGTCTGCATTCCGAATACAGTGAAGTGCGCTCCGGGCATTATCCGAGGTCATGATTTCGTATCCCTCCGAGCTCAGGAGGGCTTCCAGCACGATCAGGTAGTTTTTTTCATCATCGACAACTAAAATTGTTTCCATGGTTTCTCACTTTTCGCTCAGGAATATCTGGGCAGTTTAATCACAACCGTGGTCCCGATCCCCTCCCTGCTTCTAACCAGAATATCCCCGCCGTGCCCTTCGATGATCTTTTTCACGATGGAAAGCCCCAGACCGCTCCCCTTGTCCTTGGTGGTAAAAAATGGATTGAAAATGGTCTTCAGGTGTTTCTGGGGAATTCCGGAACCCGTATCTTCTATCTCCACAAAGAAATCGGCCTGTTCCTCGCCGATTTTCACATGGAGAACGCCGTCGCCGTTCATGGATTGAATTGCGTTGACAAAGATGTTGAGGAACGCACGGTAAAGCATTTCCGGGTCCGCCTTGATCTTGAAGGACCTCCCCCTGATGTTGTGTGAGACGGTGATATGTCTTTTTTTCAGCTCCGGCTGGAGAAACGAGATATTCCTTTTGACAACATCCTCGAGCAGGCAGTCCCGGAGAGCCGGTTCCTGCGGCCTGGCAAAATCCAGGAATTCGGTCACGATGTTATTAAGCCGCCTGGACTCCTCGGTGATCACCGAGGACAGCCTTTTCTGGCTATCATCAGCATTCGGCATTTGCCCCAGCAACTCGGCCGTACTTTGAATAATTCCCAAGGGATTTCGTATTTCATGGGAGACGCCGGCTACCATCTGGCCCAGTGCGGCCAGGCGCTCAGCCTGGTGCAGCTGCTCCTCCAATTCCCTCTGTTCCCGTGCACGTTCGTCGATGATTTTTTCCGCCTTGTGCACGATAAGCAGCAGGGCAATGAAAATAAGCGCCATGATGCCCGCTGAAAGGGCGAAAATACTGTATTGGAATTTGGTAATGGACTCATATTCCTCGGTCAGGTCCTGTATGAGTTCGAATACGCCGAGGATCATGGCAGGCTTTTCCGAATAGAATACTTCTCCACGGAAGGGGATGTATGTCCTCAGCTTTTTTTGTCCGCCGATTTCCAGCCCCAGACCCCACAGGTCTTTGCCAACAGACAGGAGGCCGGAAGAATGCTCTCCCTTGACCGCTTTGTAATAGCCGATGGTTTTTTTTACTTTCTGCCCCACCAGCTCCGGGTCCGTGCTGTATGCCACGACGCCCTTTTCAATATCGTAGATATTGACCAGGTTGATTTTGAAGCTGTGAATGGTATTTTTCACAATCCGGTCCATCAGCTCATATTGGGCCTTGTCTCTCAGCCGGATCTTGCCGTATCGGTTGATCACGGGAAGGACGAAGTTCTGAAAGACCTGATGATTGAGGTTCTCACCCAGGAGAAGCGCATAGTTCTCATAACTCTTCGTGAGGATATTTTTTGCTTTCTGTGCGATGATCATGGAAAAGGGGAAACTGAACAGGATCAGGATGACAAAGCTCGCATAGGCAAAAAATTTGACCAGTCTGAACTGGCCTGTCCCCTGGGACATATTTTGCGAAGCAGGGTTCACGTCTTCACAATCCTCTATTGCCCATTCCAGGGCAGAGCCGAAAGGTCCACGTTTCCACCGGAAAGAATGATCCCGATTTTTTCTCCGGCCAGTGCCGAACGGTTTGCCAGCAAGGCCCCCAGCGGTACCGCGGATGAAGGTTCAACAATAATCTTCATTCTCTCCCATATCAGGAGCATGGACGCGAGGATATCTTTTTCGCTCACCCGCAGGATATCCTTTACGAATTCCTGTATGATCGGAAAGGTGAGCTTTCCCAGGGAGGTACGGAGACCGTCAGCAATGGTGTCAGGGTTCTCCGAAGGAATGATTTTTCCCGCCCTGAGAGATCG